>VTLG01010356.1_pt1 | contig 10045 bp, 10 predicted proteins | sample 4694571 | NCBI WGS metagenome assembly VTLG01 (sample SAMN12604809, study PRJNA352737) | marine metagenome | biome: ENVO:00000447; feature: ENVO:00000209|ENVO:00000569|ENVO:01000036; material: ENVO:00002151; isolation source: viral sequences binned using virsorter ...
TGGGTTTTTACAGATGATAGATACGTGTGCCAAATCCTTAGATATTTTAAAGTTGGCAAAAACTACTGCGTTAGAACTGTCTGTGGTACTTTCAACGTCAATAACAAGAAACACAATATGCTTGGTGAAAAAGGCGTGGCAGATTATATCTACTCATTTTCGGGTAAATACGCTAAGACGGAGAATAGACAAGACAATTCAAGGCATTTTTTATTTGCCAAATATATTGCTCGTGGAGATGATGTGCTTGATGCCTTTAAAAAGGCTTACCCAAGAGCAAAGTCTGAGAGCTACATACAGCAGGAATCTGCTAGGCTTCTTAAAAAGGAGAACATACAAAAAATGGTAAAAGAAGAAATAAGAGAAATACTAGACGAAGAAGGAGTAACTCCAAAATACATCATTCAAGGTTATAAACAGGTATGTGACATAGCAGAGAGGGATGCTGACAGACTACGTTCCCTTGACAGCTTATCAAAAATAAGTGGATTATTCGATACACAAGAGAATAAGACAGAAGAGCTGACTGTATGGGCTGGCTTTTCACCTGAACAACTTGATGCAATTAAAGATGAAAAGGGGTTAAAAGATGGAAAAGCGAAATTACTCGGAAAAGCAAAGCGAGAATCAAAAGAAGTTTAAGAAAAAGGTTAGAGTAGAGATAAAAGACCCTTGTGCTGTATGTGATAAAGAACTCTACCTAGATGAAAACTATACTCAAAGGATAGGACTTATTAATGATTTTGACGAAGTAACTGGATGGCAATGTCCTCATTGTGGTTCTGAGTATGATTTAGATGGTAAAATAATAAATCTCGGTGGTACGAGTAAAATAACAGGAGAAGCATAATGCCAAAAGGAAAAGGAACATATGGTAGTAAAAAGGGTAGACCTCCAAAAAAGAAAAAAGGAAAGAAGAAATAATGCCAAAATTCGGTAAAAGAAGTAGAGAAAGGCTAAGTTCTTGTGATGAAGACTTAATAGCCCTGTTCAATGAAGTTGTTAAATATTTTGATTGCTCTGTTTTAGAGGGTCATCGTGGTAAAGAACTTCAAAACAAGTATTTCAAAGAAGGAAAGAGTAAACTAAAGTATCCAGATGGGCGACACAACAAAAAACCATCAAACGCAGTTGATGTAGTGCCATATCCAATTGATTGGGAAGATAGAGAACGTATGACATATTTTGCTGGATTCGTTAAAGGCGTTGCATATCAGATGGGTATCCCAATTAGATGGGGTGGGGACTGGAACTGCAATAACGACCTAAAGGATAATAACTTTGATGACCTTCCACATTTCGAGCTAAGAAGTTTTTAATATGGCAAATCAGGAACTTAAGGAAATAGATAAGCTTATAGCTATCAATGATTTACAACAACTATCACCTGCTTCAACAACTGCTGTTAATGTATCTATACCATCAGGTGAAGATTTTTCTGAAAATCGAGCCCAAAATCTCGCCAACATAGTTGGCTCGATAACCCCAACACCTTTCTTAGAAACAAAAGAGGGTCAAGAACTTATAATGAATTTAGTTGAAGGCTCTGTAGCACCTGTGGGCTTCATTAAAAAGCCTTTATCAACTGTTAAATCGCTCTTAAAGGGTAACATGTACGAAAAAATGACAAAGCCTGGAGAAAAGCTTATCTATGTAGGTGGTAGTCTTCTCGATAAGGTGGTTGATACTGGTACAAGTTTGACTAAAAAAATAACTCCAAAAATAGCAAAGCCATTATCAAAATCAGATATTGCAAGAAGAGAATCTATAAACTTAGAAGCAGGATTAGACTTAGGAGAAGAATATTATAAAAAACGAGGAAAGCAAACTTTTTTTGGAAGACTCCTCGAAGGGAGGAGCAGGAAAAAACTCTACAATAAACTTGCTACAAAGGCAGAGTTTGAAAAATTTAAGAATACCTATCCTAGTCTCGCATTAGACTTTAATAATTATAAAAAGACAATAAAAGGTGTTATTTTAAATAATAAGTCTTCTAAGGGAAGTGTCCCAATAGAGAATATGATTGGAGAATACTTTAAAGAAGGAAGTGTAAACGCCTTAGGTTCTTATAGTCCATTGTCGAAAGGAATAAGGATGGCATCTGATGTTCATCCATCAGACTGGGGAAGCACCTTGAGGCACGAACTAAAGCATGAGCTAGATGATTTATTTACTCTTGGATATAAAACAACAGATTATAAGAAGTTGGCATCTAAATTAAGAGAAGGTTTAACACCATATGATGCTAAGAAACTTTCAGCATGGGAAGAGCAGGTTAAAATAGCTAAAAAACTTACTGGGAGAAAACTAGAACCTAGCTCTTATATTAAGCGTCTACAATATATACTAGACCCGACAGAAACTCTTGCAAGGACTACACAGTTAAAAACAAAAGGAATTGGACAGACAATTGTAGAGGCTCTAGGAGTCCCCTCTAAACCAAGGAGAGAACTTGAAGAATTTTATGGTAGGAAATTTGTAAATGAATTAATAGATAAGTATTGGGCAGCAGCACCGATAGGAGCATTAGGTGTAGAAACTAAATCTAAAGATGGAAGAGCGAAGTAATTGGCTAATTTAAATTTACATGGGAATATATCTGATAATGAAAAAATATTACAATCTGCCTATAGTAATCTTATTTCCTTTGGTAAATTATTTTCACCACAAGACTTTTTAGCTTCATCAACTCCAGCATTTCATCAAGAGGTGGGTCGTCTCCTCCTTGATAAGCAAATACAACAGTTGGCATTGGTACTTCCCCGTGACCACGCTAAATCTACCTTAGCAGCTACTGCGGTGTTACATCGGATATTATTTGCTACAAAAGATTCACCTGAATTTATCTGCTGGATTGGTGAAGCACAAGACCAAGCCTGTGATAACTTGGCATGGGTTATGAATCATTTATATGAGAACCCAGCTATACATTATTATTTTGGTGATTTAGAAGGGAACAAATGGACTAAGTCTGAGTTTACTACTTCTAATGGCTGTCGTATGATAGCAAAAGGAACTTCGCAACGGTTAAGGGGTAAGAAACAACTTTCTACAAGGTATACAGGGATAATCCTAGACGATTTCGAATCCGAGCTAAATACTAAAACTCCAGATTCACGTCAGCAAATAAAGGATTGGGTAACTGCTGCGGTCTTCCCAGCTATCGATTTCGATAAGGGTGGCTTTTTATGGTGTAATGGAACAATTGTTCATTACGATAGTTTCTTAAATGGGGTTGTACATTTAAGTAAGGAAGCTGCAAACAATAATGAAGAGTATTCTTGGGATGTTTTAACATACAAAGCTATACTTGATAATGGTCAACCTTTATGGCCTTCAAGATGGCCTTTGGAAAAGCTAGAGGCTAGAAAACAGTTCTACATAGATAGTGGTACTCCTGCAAAGTTCTATCAGGAGTATATGAATCAAGCAAAGTCACCAGAAGACCAAATATTTACTGAGGAGGATATTAATGATGGACTTTATAAAGGTAGGGCGAAATTTGATGAAAGTGCCAATTCGTGGTATATTCATTTTAACGATGATAGCAAAGAATATGTCAATATTTACATCGGTGTTGACCCTGCTTCGACACTTGGCAGGAGGAATGATTTTAGTGTTATTATGGTTATTGGCGTTACTGCCGAGCATGATTATTACATTATTGAATATTGGAGAGAAAAAGTACTACCAATGGACTGCGCAAATAAAATCTTCGAAATTGTGGAAAGATATAGACCGATAAGAAGAATTAATATAGAAACAATTGCTTATCAAGAAATGTTAAGAGACTACGTACAGAAGAGAAGTAAAAAAGAAGGCAAATTCATGCCTGGCATAGAACAAGGAATTAAAAATTATGGCAACACGAAAAAGAAAGACAGACTCTGGGAAGGTTTGCAGCCAATGTTCAGAGCTGGGGCTGTCCACATTAAAAAAAGCATGCATGAACTCATTGGGGAACTTCTTGACTTCCCTAAAGGCTCGCATGATGACTGTATCGATGCATTTTGGCTTGCCTGCCAATATGCGAAAGGAAATCCAAAAGCTGGTAAAGAAGTACGTAAAAAAAATAAAGTAACTGGCAGATGGGAAGCAAAGAAAAAGAAAGTGTACAACTGGATTACAGGTACAAGAGTCTAATTTGTTTAATTAATAAATAATCAGTAAATTATATAGAATGATTCCAGAAAATAATAGAACAAAAGAACTAAAAGAGCGTTGGAGAAGATGGTACGATGCTCGTAAAGATTGGGATACTCAAGCCAGAGAGGATATAGATTTCTATTTAGGAAACCATTTTACCTCTAATGAGGCAGATGCTTTAGCTGAGAGAAACCAATCAAATACTCCTATGGATAGACTTTATTCTGCTATAGAGCAGTTTAAAGCTATTATGACATCTAAACCACCTAAATTCTCTGCCGTACCAAGAGAAGATTCTGATAATAAGTTAGCTAGTGTTTGGAAGACTATCCTAGAATATGTTTGGGATTTATCTGATGGTGATGAGGTTTTTAAACAAGTTGTACATGATTATGCTGTAACTGGTTTAGGTTATTTCTATGCTTATGTTGATAGAGAGGCTGATTATGGTAGGGGTGAGGTTAAATTTACATATGTAGACCCTTTTAGAGTAGTTGTTGACCCAAATAGTAGAAATAAATGGTTTGATGACTCTGCTGGAATGATGTTATCTACTGTTCTTACAAAAGTCCAATTATTAAATTTATATCCACAATTAAGTCAAGTGAATGAAGAAACAGGGGAAATGCTTATAGATGAGCTTGAAACTCTTGACTATACAGATGGTGACTACCCTGATTCATCACAAGAATATAATAATAAGTCTTTTACTCCAGATGTTACTAAAGATTATGACTATGGTGTATCTTCTCAAGAGAAGTATAGATTACTTGAAAACTTTGAAAAGGTAAAAGTTCCCTTTTATCGTGTTATTGATAGAAGGTCTGGTGAAGAGGCTATTCTTGATGAAGCTGCTCTAGAGAGATATTTAAAAGACCCAGATATAGCAAAGGCTTTTGAAGAAAAACTTGTTGATTTAGTACAAGTTATGCAAACTAGGATACAGATTAGCTGTTGTGTTGGTCAAGTTATGTTATATGAAAATGTTTTAGATACTGATACATATCCTATTATACCTGTTCCTAATATATGGACTAATACTCCATATCCAATGAGTGATGTTAGAAAGAATAAAGATTTCCAACGTTTTCTTAATAAGACAATGTCATTAATAACATCACATGCACAAGCATCTTCTGGTTTAAAGTTGCTTGTTCCACAGGGTTCTGTACAGGACATAGAGGAATTAGAGAGAGATTGGGCAAATCCTAATGCTACTATTGAATATGATGCATCTTTTGGTGAGCCTCACTTTCCATCTCCACAACCACTTTCTGGTTCAGTATTGCAGTTACCACAAATGATTGAGCATTATATTGATTTAAATATGGGGATATTTGAAATGCAACAGGGTAACGCTGAGGTTGCACCAAGAACTTCATCTGCTACAATGATGCTTGAAGATTTTGGACAAAGACGTTCTAAGTCAAAACTTAGAGATATTGAAGCAAGTTTAAAGAGACTTGGTCGTGTTATTTATAGTTTATCAAAGTCTCATTATAACTATCAAAAAACATTTAGAATTGTACAACCTAACAATGATATTGATGAGTATACTGTAAATAAGAGACTACTTGATGACAAGAGTAAGGAACTTTTACAGATTGAAAACGATATAACTAATAATAGGTTTGATATAAGAGTAATAGGTAATTCTACTATGCCTTCAAATAAATGGGGTGAGTGGAATATTTACATGGAAGCTTATAAAGCAGGACTTATAGATAGGGTGGAAGCTTTGAAAAAGACAGATATATTTGATAAACAAGGTGTTCTTCAAAGAACAGATGTTATCAATCAATTACAACAGCAACTCGAAGGTGCTCAGAAGCAAATTAAGAAACTTAGTGGTGACCTTCAAACTGCACAAAGAGAATCAGTGCATGATAAGAAAAGAGTTGCACTTGCAAAATTCGAAGGTAGGCTTAAAGAGAGTGAACTTGAAACCAAGAAGAGCTCTGAGCTTGCTGTCGGTAAACTAACAAATGCAGTCAAACTGGAGTCTGAGAAGTCACGTCTGCGTGGCCAAGCTCAAGAGAGACAACAGAAATTGCAAAATAAAGGAGAGTAATTCTCATGGAAAATGACGCTTATCAAGATGACAATCAACAGGAATTTCCTGAAGGTCAAGTTATTGATGATAATGTAGGGCAAGATAATGGAGTCGAAGGTACTGAGAGTTCTGAGACAAATTGGGAAGAATCTGCAAAGTACTTCCAATCTGAAAAGGATAAACTTAGTGCTAAAGTAGAAAAACTTGAAAAATATGAAAAGGTGGGACAATTACTTGAATCACGACCTGATTTAGTCCAGAATTTAATGGGACAAATTCAGGGTGGTCAACAGGTAGAAACACAAGATATTCAAATGAATCAAGACGAGTTCGACCCTTGGGCAGCCTTTAATGACCCTCAATCTAAATCGTATCAGTACAGAGAACAGCAAGAGAACAAACGTTTGGATGCTCGTATGGAAGAGCGTTTAAGTGGAATGCAAAGACAGATGGGACAAGCTCAACTCCAAAGCCAAGTTGTTAATGATGGTTTGGTTACAAGAGAAGAGTTACCACAGTTTATGGATTTCGTTAATAAACACCCTGCCGATTACGGACTTGCAAATGTAGTTAAAATGTTCAGAGCTGTTAGTGCTGAGAATCCAGCTACACAAACACCTAACCCTTTAGACCAAGTACGTCAGAACCAACAAGCTCCACAGCCTGCTGGTATTTTAAATGGTGAACAGCCAAAAAGAAAGTCTGAAATGGATTCTGTGTGGGAAGGTATCGTAAATGCTGGAAGTCGAACAAACGTTTTAAAATAATAACTAAGGAGAAGTGTAATGGCAAATTACAATAGTGGTATAGTGAATGCTGGAACTCCTGGGAGTCAGACTGGTCTTTCTTTATCCAATGGGTCAAGAAGATTATATGATTTTAGTGATAGGGTCGCTGATTTAGCTCCATCGGAGTCTCCATTTTTCGTTTACTTATCAAAAGTAGGAAAAGTGCCAACATCTGATTCGCAATTTAGATTTCTTGAGGATAGAACTAAAATAGCTATAACTGATAGAAGTTTTTATATGCAAACTGATGCTGCTGCTGCAAGTAATAATGAAACACAAACTTGGACAGTAGCTACTGCAAGTGGTGGTTCAACAGGTGTGTCATGGCTTATTAAAGGCATGGTGATAATGGTAGATGCTGATGTCGGTGGTGGTGAAAAGGGTTCTTTCACTGCTAGAGTAGAAAGTGTATCTACTGATGGGAGAACAATAGAGGTTAAATTCCTTAATATGCCTGTAGATAATACAGATATAGATGGCTCATCTGCTAATGTCCAATGTCAAGTTATCGGAACTTCTTTTGCTGAAGGAACAGGTGCTCCAGATGTATGGTCACAAGAATTAGACCATGATTATGGGTTTACTCAAATCTTCAAAACAGCATGTGAAATGAGCAATACTGCTCGTGCAACTGTTTACAAAGGGTATGCTGATGAATGGCAACGTATTTGGAACTTAAAGTTACGTGAACATAAAGTTGATATAGAGCGTGCAATGTTATTTGGTCAACGTGCAACTTCAGGTGGTATTAATTATACTGAAGGTATTGTAGGTCATATTATTGCAAATGCTCAAGCAGCATATGTTCATGATACAGGAGAGGCTGATGATGGAGTTATGTCTTATAACGAGGGCTATGCTTATCATAAAACTTGGGCTTCTGGAGAACTTACTTATGATAGACTTTTAGGAGACTTTGAAGTTCTTTATGACCCAGCTAGAGGTGGTAGTGACAATAAGTTAGCTTTAGCTAGTTTACCTGTTATTACATATTTCAATAAGCTTGGCAGTTTTGTTGATAATAGCGTAGCAAATCAAGTAAGATATAACCTTGAAAGAAGCACAGGTGCTTTTGGTCATTCGGTCATGAAAATCGATACTGTTCATGGAAGTATGTCTCTTGTAAAAGAGCCTTTATTCCGAGGAATATCTAAACAATTTTTATGTTTAGTTGATTTAGACCATGTATCTTATAGACCTTTAGTAGGTAATGGTATTAATCGTGATACATCAATTACAACTAATGTGCAACAAGCTGATGAAGATTTACGTAAAGATATGATTCTTACAGAAGCAGGTCTTGAAGTATCTCTTCCTGAAACTCATGCATTATTTAATGTGGAGGGCGTGTAAAATGAGAAGTGATTATCTAAACGAGAATAGTAGTATTAGTAATCTTGACAATAAAGTTAAACGCCTTACAAGTAGTATAACCTTAACTGCTGATGATAGTGGTTCTGTATTTATACTCGATGTAGCAGGTGGGCTCACAGTAACGCTTCCCACTTGTGCACCTGGCATAAACTTTAAGTTTATCGTTGGAACAACCTTCACAACAGCTGGAATAATCAATACAGCAGCTACAGACGAATTGTATGTTGGTACACTTATGCTTGTAGACCCTGCGACAGCAACAGATATGAATTCATTTAGTGCTGATGTATCTAATGATGATACTATTGATTTAGGTTCTGCTGGTCAGGGATGGCTTCAGGGTGGATGGTTTAACTTGGTTGGATTGTCTGGAACTAGATGGCATGTTGACGGTCAGTTGGTTGGAGATGGAACACTTGCTACACCATTTGAATAAACCGAATTAATAAGGTTTAACAGTTTTGCTTACTGTGGGGTAGGTCGTATAAAGGGCTTACCCCCAACAAGCTAATAGAATTTAACAATAAAAACCAATATGCCCATGAGAATTGTCAAGCTCGGTAAGGCATAAATAAGGAGAAACAAGATGGCATATCCTAATTACACAGTAGTAGAATCACAAAATGTCGGACTTGGACAAGCTGGTTCAGCACATCTTGATGCTAGTGAGACTGTCTCAGGTTGCACAGTTGTTGCTATCACTATGGCTGAAGATACTACATTTACTACATTAACACAAACTGATGCAAAGTTTATAGGAACTGGAACATCTACCTTTGGTAATTCCATTGGTAGTGGCGACACATTTCCTGCTGGTATGACTATATATGGCAGGTGGAGCGCAGTAGAAGTAAATTCTGGTTCATGTGTTTGCTATTTAGGTTGATATGTTAGGTTTAATGCAATCACTAACAAAGTCTGTCTTTGTTAAATTAATCCCAGCTGCTGCTTGGAAATATCTAACTGCTAACAATTGGAATGCACAGAATACAGTTAAGTGGGAAGATTGGGCTGGCGTAGAAGGAGATTGGGTATGGATGGCTACCAATAATTGGAACGCTGTTAGCTCAACTAACTGGGAAGACTGGGATGCAAGCTCAGAAACTTAGAATAAAATTAAAATTAAATTAGGAGAAATATAAAATGGCAAGTTTAACAGGTTCAACCCCAGCAGCGACATATAAATCACTGCTAAAAATTGAAGGCACTAATCAAGAGGCAGATGGAACTTTAAGGATAGTGGAGGATGGCGATGGCAATGATACTGCTTTATCTCTTGCTACTGACAGTGTACTTGTGAGAGGAGATGGTACTAGATTGTATTTTCATGATGCTGATGGTGGTGAGTATATTTCAGGAGATGGTTCTAAATTAACCTTAACCTCTGGTACAGATATATACCTTAATGGTACATATGCAGATGGAAGTAGTGTTGGTCTTACAACTGTTCTTGTAGCGAACTCTAATGCAACAACAAATAGTATATCTCAAATATATCTTGCTCCTGCTAATAATGTTGCTGGTTCAGCTATAACCTCCAAGGCAACTGAGGATTTTAGTGCTAGTGGAAATAGAACAGCAGATTTATATTTTAATACTAGAAAAGATGGCACTTGGACAACTTCACAATTATATCTTCTTGCTGGTGGTAACGTTGGTATCAATACAACTGCTCCAACTTATA
>VTLG01012645.1_pt1 | contig 10045 bp, 8 predicted proteins | sample 4694571 | NCBI WGS metagenome assembly VTLG01 (sample SAMN12604809, study PRJNA352737) | marine metagenome | biome: ENVO:00000447; feature: ENVO:00000209|ENVO:00000569|ENVO:01000036; material: ENVO:00002151; isolation source: viral sequences binned using virsorter ...
TGATTGGACAATTTAAAAAAGCAGACCATTTCTATATTGTACACTACTGCAAGAAAAGAGATGAGATAGAAGAACGCAGATGTTATTGGGATAACAAAAGTAAAATTTGGTTAACTAAAAATAATAAACTAGCGATAACTTGCGTTGCACTAGATAACGAAGAACACACAATAGACGGATATAGAACTTTTACTAATATATTCACTATTAAAGGATATCAACCTAAAGTGGCAACTAGTGAGGGGGTGCATTAATGGAACACGCATTTAGAAAAGGCAAGGCTTATATTTGTCAAAATCCAAGTTGTAAAAAGAAATTTTATAAATATGGATATGGCTCAAGTAGTACTGTTAGATACGTTTATGGCGCTAGTGAGGAAGAATTAAACGCGACATTAGACTATATTGAAAGTCAAGGACTATGGCGCCGACACGGAGAGGCTCAGGAATATAGCTGGTCTGGTCAATGGTGCCAAACTATGAATGCCACTAGACCTGATACATATGGACCATACTTCCATTCTCAAGGGTGTATGTATGATTGGATTGGCGATAATATAGCTGAAATACATAATATAATACTTGCACAAAATAATAATTCTGTTAATATCCCAGAATAACTAACGAAAGGAAAATAATATGGTTAAAATAAGAATGAATGACGAATATAGGAAGAAAATTCTTAATCGTTATGTCGAACACGCAGAACAAGAGGACACTCAAGAGAGAAGGGCATATCTTGACGCAAAGGCAAGTATAATGGATTTGTATGAGAGTACATTCGCACTTGCTAAAGATGTAGTTAAGAGGTCATACCCTGATGAAGATGTGGAAACTTGTCAAACACTAAAAAATAAATACGGAAAACCATTAGATGTTGTAGCAAAAGATAAATGTTTTTATTTCTCTTATGCACACGAGGTTGATGAAAATGCTGAAGATGATTATAACACTAATTATTCTGAACATTTTGACTTTGGTTTATATGGCGATTGCAATAGTAGTGGGTATAGTGATGATAGTGGCAGAAAATTTGCTTATGCTTTATATCGAGATGAGTTAAAAGCAAAAGACTGCAACCCAGATATCTTTCCACAACACGCAGACAATCAAGACAACCCTCATAAATCTCAAGCAGTAGAAATGAATGACAAAGAACTTGGTCATGGTGGCTACTCTCATTATTCTAGCGATAGAGATAATAGCACAGGAATTGCAAAAGATTTTGATAGGCAATTCTATGTTGATATTATCGGAGTTAGTCATTGTAGGTCTAGAACTATTGCGTGTACTCAAGCTGAGTTTGAAACATTCCAAATGTTTAAAAAGCAAAAGTCAATGTTAATCTCGGCTCACGCAACTTGGATAGACACAATAACTGCACAGAAAAAAGCAATGGCAATGGGCTTAAAAGCATATCGCTATTTAACTGAGGGTGTTGAGTTGATGACTGAGTTAGGTGTTGATTGTGATGAGGCAGATTTAATCAAAGTTAATTCAACGGGCTTAACAATGTATAACCCTCAAAATCTCGCTAGTATGATACAAGGCATGAAGAATAAAACTATGACGAGAGAACAGAAGATTGCTGAAAGGTTAAAGTATGATGAGGGCGACACAGTAGTTGCAGTTGCTAATTCTATACATACTCAGTATTAAGTTTATTAGGCATGGTAGATTATATCTGTAAGTCCTAATATTATCATGGCTCTCTAGCTTTCATATCTCATTCGTACTCATAGGGAGCCATGACCAGCTTGTCGCTTGGTGCTTGGTGCTTGTTGCTAGGAATATATTGGGGGGTTGCCCTCCGAAGAGGGCGAAGGTTAGTCAATGAATTGTTTCGCAATGTAAATACATAGAAATAAGAAACAACCTAACATGAACCAGAATTGTCCGGTCCACATAAACAAGCTAGTACATATCATAAGTAATACCATGCAAGTAATCTCCATAATTGCTTTAGTCATAGTGTTATCCTTTCAGTTTCTGCTGGGCTCTCGCGTTTGATGCTTAGTCATTGAGTAGCCCAGCTGTGTTTTAGTGGTAACGCAAGAACACAATAACGAGCGTTATCATCTTATCCCATATCCAGTACCTTTTGTCAAGGAATAAAAAGGACCACCCCCACCCCCCATACCCCAGATGTTGTATATAGGGGTCCCAATCAATACCACATATTGCCTTGATACATACGTTTATTTAGCGTAAAATCATTTTAATTAAAAAAACAAAGTTGCAAAAATTTTATAAAATTTTTTTTCAAAATGCTAACACCAGAACAAATAGAAAATCTTCCGCCGGATACTAAAAAAGAATATTTGCAAGCAGCGCTTCTCCTTGATCAAAAGAAAAAAGACGAGTCTGTTAGAAAAGACTTTATGTCGTTTGTAAAATATATTTGGCCAGAATTTATTGAAGGTGAACATCACAAAATTATGGCAGAAAAATTTAATAAAGTTGCGCGAGGCGAGATCAAACGATTAATTATCAATATGGCACCTCGTCATACTAAATCTGAATTTGCATCTAATTTACTTCCTGCATGGATGATTGGAAACAATCCAACATTAAAAATTATACAAGCAACACATAATGCAGAACTTGCTGTACGTTTTGGTAGGAAAGCAAAAACAATTATGGATAGTGAAGAGTATAAAAAAATATTTAATACACGTTTAAGAGAAGATTCAAAAGCTGCTGGTAAATGGGAAACGGATCAAGGTGGTGAATATTATGCATCAGGTGTTGGTGGTTCAATTACTGGTCGTGGTGCTGACCTCATGATTATAGATGATCCACATTCAGAACAAGACGCAATGAACATGGCATCATTTGATAGAGCTTGGGAGTGGTATACGTCAGGTCCACGACAAAGGCTCCAACCTGGTGGTAGAATTATTTTAGTTATGACTAGATGGAATGTTGCAGACCTAACAGGAAAACTTTTAAAAGCACAATCAGAACCTAAAGCGGACCAATGGGAGATAATAGAGTTCCCTGCTATCATGCCAAGTGGTAAACCTGTTTGGCCGGGATATTGGAAGTTAGAAGAATTAGAATCAGTAAAAGCATCTGTTGCAATCGGTAAATGGAATGCACAATATCAACAAAACCCAACCGCATCAGAAGGTGCTATTATAAAACGTGAATGGTGGAAAAAATGGCCTAAAGAAAAGCTACCACCGCTTGCACATGTTATCCAATCCTACGATACGGCATTCATGAAGAAGGAAACAGCTGACTATAGCGCCATTACTACGTGGGGAGTTTTTTATCCAAACGAGGAGCGCGAAGCGCATTTAATTCTACTAGACGCTAAAAAAGACAGATATGAGTTTCCAGAACTAAGAAGGGTGGCTAAAAAACAATATGACTATTGGAAACCGGAAACGGTAATTGTAGAAGCAAAAGCGTCAGGACTACCTTTAACATACGAATTACGTAAAATGGGCATACCGGTTATTAACTTTACACCTAGTAAAGGAAATGATAAACATACTAGAGTAAACGCTGTTGCGCCAATATTTGAGGCGGGCATGGTCTGGTATCCAGACCGTAAGTTTGCTGATGAGGTAATTGAGGAATGCGCTGCATTTCCACTTGGTGATCATGATGACTTGGTGGATAGTATGACTCAAGCCGTAATGAGATTTAGACAAGGTGGTTTCGTTGAACATCCAGAAGACTACGAGGATGAAGAGTTGCCACAACAACGAAGGACGTATTATTGATGCTCGAAAAATTTAGAAAATTTTTAGAAAAGTTATTTAAAGGTGCTGATAGTGGTATTACACAATCAGGCAAAGGACAAGAAGTTACAAAGAAAGCTGAAAATTTATTAGCAGAGCAAGTAGAAAAAGTAGAAAAAATAGATTCCCCTTATGGAACGTATGACCCAACAACTAAACCAGGTGAGGTTAAACCACAAGGTGAAGTTATAACTCCAGAAGGTGATCTTGAAACACGAATATACAGTTACAATCCAGAATCATTTACAGACACACAAAAAAGATTAGGCACAGGATCATATTCTGACGATGCTATACGTGAAAGATATTTTGAAGAAGGTGCTGATGAAACCATGACTCTTGATGAGTTTGCAATTCAGGAAAGAGGTTATGGATATCCAGCTTCTGTATACAGACCAGATGCACCTCAAATAGAAGGTACATCAATGGCAGATCTTATAGCTGATGATACTTTTAAAGGAGACGAGTTTGATGACATTTTTGAAAAAATGCAAGCAGACCCAATAAACAAAATGATTGTTGATGACCTTCAACCAGCAGTAACAGAACAAGCATTACTATTTAAAAATCCTTTTATAGAACAACTATCAAAAGCTACAGGTAGATCAGAGCAACAAATAAAAGAAGCAATAGTTGAAAACTATAACGCTGGATATGCACCAAATGATCCGAAAAGAATAAGTATTGATGACGAAGAAGCGATAGAAAGACTTATAGATGTAAATGTAAATTATGGTGAACAAACTCGTCAAGGTTTTGTAGATGATATAGTTGAAGCAGTTGTAGAAAAAGACCTGATGGAAAATACAGGTCTTGGTCAAATACAGAAAGACTTAACTAAAAAATCAAAAGAAACATCAGAACAGTTGGCATTAGTTAGGTCACAATCTATGGATGTAAAAAAAATGTTAGAGCAAATTGGGGTTGATACTAGTAGTGTTGATTTTAATATCCTTGCTAATTCAAACGACATGGATGCTGTTTTAGCAGAAGCAAAAAAGTTAAAAGAAATTATGGATCCGTTACAAGGTGGACAAATGGAAGAATTAGCGAGAAGCGGGAACCTTGATAAAGTTATGGAAGCTAGCGTTGACCAAGCTGAAATAGACATGGGACGTGCAGTAGAAATGGCAGAACGAGCAGCAACACCGGGAGAAGTAGATCAAGCTAGAAAAATATTAGAAGAAGTAAAAGCAGCTTTTTTTGAATCATTAAAAACAGGTGTATATAAATCACCGTTTGGTAGAACACTAAATGCAGAAGGTGGTCGTATTGGGTTTGCAACTGGTAGTGGTAATGAAGACGATCGTGATGAAATCGCTTTTAATTTATTTGGTAAACCATATGTAGAATTAGACCTTGATGAACGAGAAGAACTCAAAGAAGAAATGATAAGGCTTAGAAATAAAATGGCAACTGGTGGTCGTATTGGATTTAAAGACGGTAAAAAATTTCCAACTAGTCGACGTGATTTTTTAAAAATGCTTGGAGCAGGTGTTGCATCTTTATTTGCACCAAAAGGAGTAGCACAAGTTGCAGAAATGGTAGCAAAAAGTGCACCTAAAGCAATACCCTTAGTAGATGGTATGCCTATGTGGTTTCCTGCTCTTGTAAATAAAGTTAGAACACAAGGTACGGTAGTTAGAAAACCTGACTATGGAGATTTTACAAGCGGCGGTGATACACAAGCTGTTTATGTTTTAAAAGATAAAAGTTTAGCTGGTGGAGAAATTAGATTATATGAAAATGAAGCAACTGGTGCTGTTAGCCTTACTGGGCGTGGTGATGAATTTCAACAAGTATCATTAGATTTTACTCCAGGAGAAAACGTAGTTAAGACCGATCAATTAGGGCAACGAGGAGTAGTAACAGAAAAACCTACTTTTGAAGCAGGGGAATTTGCAAAAGGTGAGCGATATGATATTGAAAACTTTGGTGGCATAGATGATCTACAAGGAAACGTAAATTCATGGTCTGCACTTGTAAAATCACCAGAAAAAAAGATGGAAGAAAAAGCTAAAAAGTTTTTAGAAGAACAAGTTAATCCTGATGTTATAGATGATTTTGCAAAAGGCGGCAGAGTAGGTTATAAACAAGGCGGTGGGGTTGGAACATTATTTAAAAGGAAAATAGCATAATGGCAACAATAGATAAAACATTACCTAATCAAATAAGAACTAAAGTAGACTTACCTGGTCCAGAAGAGCAAGCACAAGAAATTCAATTGCCGGAAGAAGCACAAAAAGGTCCAATCGAAATGACACCAACAGAAGATGGTGGAATGGAGATAGATTTTGATCCCGCTGCAATGGCCATGCAGCAAGGTGCTGGTAATGATATTAATGCAAACTTAGCTGATTTTTTAGAACCAAATGTGTTAGATCCTATTGGTTCTGAAATGACACAAAACTATGAAGATTTTAAATCTTCACGTGATGATTGGGAACAAGCTTACATAAAAGGTTTAGACTTATTAGGTTTTAAATACGAAGATAGAACAGAACCTTTCCAAGGTGCGTCAGGTGCAACACATCCAGTATTAGCAGAAGCTGTAACCCAGTTTCAATCATTAGCTTATAAAGAATTATTACCTGCAGATGGTCCAGTTAGAACACGTGTACTTGGCAAACCAGATAAATTAAAAAGTGATCAAGCAGAACGTGTAAAAGAATTTATGAATTACCAGTTAATGTGTGAGATGAAAGAATACGAACCTGAGTTTGATCAAATGTTATTTAATTTACCACTTGCAGGTTCTGCATTTAAAAAAGTTTATTACGATCAAAACATGGGTCGTTGTGTTTCTAAGTTTGTACCTGCTGAAGATTTAGTTGTTCCATATAGTTCAACTTCACTAGAGGATGCTGATACAATTATTCACGTAATTAAAATGCCAGCAAACGAAATGAGAAAACTACAAGTAAGTGGTTTTTATTTAGATGTAGAATTAGGAACACCTGCATACAACGAAGACGAAATTGAAACAGAAAAAAATGAGTTAGAAGGTGTATCAACAACAAATAAAGACGAAGTATTTACATTATTAGAATGTCATGTTGAACTTGACTTAGATGGCTTCCAAGACATGAATGAACAAACAGGAGAAGCAACAGGAATTAAACTTCCATACATTGTAACTGTTGAAGAAGGAAAACAACAAGTTTTAGCTATTAGAAGAAATTTTAACCCACAAGACCCAACACGACAAAGAAAAGATTATTTTGTACACTTCAAGTTTTTACCAGGACTAGGCTTCTATGGATTCGGCCTTATCCACATGATCGGCGGTTTATCAAGAACTGCCACAGCCGCGTTGAGACAACTTCTCGATGCCGGAACCTTGTCTAATTTACCAGCCGGATTCAAGATGCGAGGCATCAGGGTACGTGATGAAGCTCAACCGTTGCAGCCGGGCGAGTTTCGTGATGTTGATGCCCCTGGTGGAAGATTGGACGACGCATTTAAAATATTGCCGTTCAAAGAACCATCACAAACATTACTTGCATTAATGGGACAAGTTGTTTCAGGAGCTCAGCGATTCGCGAGCATTGCAGATATGCAAGTGGGTGATGGTAATCAAAGTGCAGCTGTTGGAACAACAGTTGCATTATTGGAGCGTGGCTCGCGGGTTATGTCTGCGATACATAAAAGATTATACGCATCAATGAAAAAAGAATTTATGTTATTGTCAGATTGTTTTGCAACTTACTTACCACCTAACTATCCATATGATGTTGTAGGTGGACAAAGACAAATTAAACAATCAGATTTTGATGCACGAGTAGATATTATACCTGTTGCAGATCCAAACATCTTCTCGCAAACACAAAGAATACAACTTGCACAAACAGGATTACAAATGGCAATGTCTAATCCTGGAATGCACAATCTATATACAGCTTACAGAAGCATGTATGAAGCTTTGGGTGTTAAAGATATTGACATGTTGCTACCACCACCACAAGAACCACAACCTATGGACCCAAGCGTTGAACACATGAACGCTTTATCTGGAAAAGCAATTAAAGCATTTCCTAATCAAGACCACACAGCACACATGAAAGCGCATTTATCGTTTATGGGCACTATGATTGCACGTACAAACCCTCAAGTATTAGCTGCAATGCAAAAAAACATACTAGAACACATAAGTTTAATGGCTCAAGAGCAAGTTCAGCTTGAATTTAAAGACGAAATAGCACAAATTCAGCAAATGACAGCTCAAGTGCAACAAATGGGGGCTCAAAATCCTCAAATGGCTCAACAAATGCAGCAAAGTCCACAAATGCAGCAAATGCAACAGCAAATTCAGCAATTAACGGAGAAAATGGAGTCTAGAAAGGCTATTTTGATAGCTGAAACCATGGCTGAGTACTTAGAAGAAGAGAAAAAGGTCTTAAATCAGATGGATAATGACCCATTATTGCAATTAAAGGCTGATGAAGTACAAATAAAAGCTCAAGAACAACAACGAAAAGAGAAGGAAGATGAGGACCAAATGAGCCTTGAAAGAGCTAAAATGTTGCAAGCCAGAGAAATAGCAGAGGAAAAAATGGAAGAAAATGACAAACATCAAAAACTTAGAGCAGCCGTATCACTTGCAAAAGATGGTATAAAAGATTTAAACGCAACAGTTGTGGAAGGTAAATAATGCCAATAGATGCTGATGTACAAGGAGGATATGGTAGCTTCGGTAATAGACCTAACGATCCTAGAAACCCTAATAGACCGGGAGGTAATAGACCTTTTTCCCCGCATATAGATTTTCCTGTTGTTACACCATCATACGTACCAGATATTGATCCGGGAAATACAGGAAGTACAATATCCGAATCTCTTATAGAAGTTCCTACATCAGGAGCTCCTGAACAAATTCAACCAGAACCAGAAGAAAAAAAGAATTTTTTTCAAAGGTTATTTGCTCCACAAACACCTGCTCAACAAATAATGACTAAAATTGAGGGAATGCATCCTAGATTTCAAACGCAACTTTTAAAAGGATTGTTTGGAGATGAGTTCGATGAAGGTGATTTTGGTCAAATAGATACAGACGCAGCACTAGCAAAATTAAGTGGTATGACAAGTGCTTTAGAGTCTGCGTATGATACAAGTAATTTAAGTGGAGCAGAAATATTATCAGCACTAAGAGATCCAGGAACTTATTTACAATCTGCCATGTCGTTACCTTATGGAGGACCAATGGGAATAGCAAGTATGGCATTACCAGTTAAAGGTTTAGAGTTAGTGTATGGTCTTGCTACAGATAGACCATATAATTTAGCTGATATGAGTAATTGGGAAACGTCTTCAACTCCTCCAGGAATGGAACAAATGAATTATATGGCAAATGTATCTAATTTTAATCCGGGTATGATGCAAGACTTACAAAATATTCAAGGTAATTTAACTGACTTACAAATGGGTCAATATATTTCTGGTAACTTAATGGATCAATCAGATTTTGTAAACACAAGAGGCAACCAAGATAGAATACAAGATTTATACACTCCACCTGTAACAACATCAGAACAATTAACAGGTCCAACAGAAACACCTTCCACAGCAGATCAAATAGACTATCAATCTTTATATAGTGAATTTACCCCTGCTCAAAAAGAAACAGCAGACAAAATAGCAGGTATATATGACTTACCTTATGCAGTTAGTTATGTAATAGGTGGCGGGCCTTTGTTTTAATGACAATTTCAAGAGCACAACTTCCTAAAACTACTGCTAAAAAACAAAATAAAAAAAACATTGAAAAAGTAAAACATAAGTTTAAAATGCTTAAAAATAAAAAGAGGAGGACAACATGATCCAAGACTTAAGAGAAAAAATAATAGACAAATGGGATGATACGTCTGTCAAAACAAAATTGATTGGCGGAGCTGTTATTATTGCAATCATTTTAATCATCATATTATAATTACATGATATTCGACGTAGTCAAATTAGCAATCGGCGCTGGCACACACATTATGAAAAACAGGCAGCAGCGCAAAATGCTTGAGTCAGACGCTGCAATGTTACATGCACAAAAAATGGCTAACGGTGAAGTTGAATATCAACAAGTTGTAAGACAATCAAACGACAAAGGATGGAAGGACGAATTCGTTCTTATTCTCGTGAGCGCTCCCGTGATCTTATTGATATGGTCTGTATTCTCAGATGATCCAAACATACAAGATAAATTGCACATGTTCTTTGAACAGTTTAATAATCTCCCTTTCTGGTACCAGACGCTGTTTGTCGGCGTGGTCGCTAGTATATACGGACTCAAGGGCGCAGACATTT
>VTLG01003370.1_pt1 | contig 10042 bp, 15 predicted proteins | sample 4694571 | NCBI WGS metagenome assembly VTLG01 (sample SAMN12604809, study PRJNA352737) | marine metagenome | biome: ENVO:00000447; feature: ENVO:00000209|ENVO:00000569|ENVO:01000036; material: ENVO:00002151; isolation source: viral sequences binned using virsorter ...
CATGGACAATGATATTACTGTACTTTTGCGTCGCATCTACGATAATCTTTATGAATCCTTGGTCCCTGCTACTATTCCTGCTGCCGTACTTGTTTTGGCTAAGTATCAGTACCAAGCAGCTTTCGTTGCCGACCAAGAAATAAATCTACTTGCTTGTCTCACCGAAATTATGGTGGAGTGTGAGTTCAAATGAATGAAGTTCTTGACTTATTTCCAACATTAGTAATGAGATTTTCTAATGTTTTTAGTCAAGATGAATTAGATAGAATTTTTAATACTCTTAAAGGAGAAGAGGCAGGATCGCATGATGCTTTGATTGGTAGAGCTTCCTCTTCTTATTGGTCAGAGAATAGTAACTTATTATTTCGTTTGAATATACAAGATAAGATACAGAAATGTGTAGATGAATATATTACTCATCTTCAGTTTAAGAAGGTAGTGGTTAATCGTTCTTGGTTCAATATTCAAGATGTTGGAAGTTCTTTAAAAATGCATTGTCATCAATGTTCTTTAGTATCTGGAGCATTGTATATTAATGTTGATGAGAGGAGTAGTCCATTGTGTTTTGAAAATCCAAATCATCTTGGGGTCTATGAAAATTGGAATCCAGAATCTCCATCTAAGTATAATGCTGAGATTTGTACTTTGAAGCCTCAATGTGGTGAAATTGTTTTATTTCCTAGTTGGTTACGTCATGGATCTTCAATGGTTGAGAATCATACTATAGATAGAACAGTAATAAGTTTTAATGCGGTGTGAATTTAAATGAAAGAATTAAGAGAGTACTTATTAAGACTATTGAAAGAGAATGCTTATCGTAGAGGTGAGTTTACTCTTTCTTCTGGTAAGAAAAGTGAACACTATGTTAATTGTAAACCTGTTAGTTTAAGTGGAGAAGGTCTTACTCTTATAGGAACATTATTTCTTGATCATGTTGAGGAAGATTCACAGGCAGTAGCAGGACTTACTCTAGGTGCTGATCCTTTAGTGAGTGCAGTTGCTTTAACATCATGGTTAGATTCTAATAGAAGAACTAAACTTAATGCATTGATTGTTCGTAAGGAACCTAAAGGATATGGTACTGGTGCTTGGATTGAAGGTAAACTTCCTATAGAAGGATGTAAGGTTACTGTTTTAGAGGATGTAACTACAACTGGTGGATCATCTATTAAGGCAGTAGAGAAATTACGTGATGCTGGATATATAGTTGATCGTGTGGTTACTATAGTGGATAGACAAGAAGGTGCTAATCGTGCTATGATAGATGCAGGTTTAGAACTTCGTAGTTTATTCACATTAGAGGAATTGTCTGAATGAGAACACAACGGAAAGAAAATTATTATTATGTTTTCTGGACTATTGCTATGATTGCATTTATAGTTCCACAAGTTTTTACTGCATATGCTTATATGAGTATTAAAGATCTTTTGGATCAACCAATAAAGGTTGAATATGTAAATATCGATCCAGTTACTTATTAATGAAAAAACTTTTTAAACTAATTAAAAGATGGTTTGATTTATCTCATGATCAACCTTGGAGAAAAAATGAAAATGAAAAAGAACAAAAAGAAACAAAGACACCAAGTTAAATCTAGGTGGTATTATATTTTCTGGGGTACTGCTACACTATCAGTGTTTGCTGGACAGATGTATGTTGGAACTGGTTATCGTAGAATGTCAGAAAGTCTTGATAGAGTATTAGATGCTCCTATACGAATGGATATTGGTATTCCAAGACCAAGACATCCTATGATGGTACCAGAAAAACATATGTGGGATTATGGTATTTAAAATAGAAGTTGATAAACTTATAGAACAAAAAGTTAAAACAACACCTGAAAATGTTAAAGAAGCAAATGAGGGGTTGTTTCATAATAAAATGAATTTACCTGCAGCTGCAAAGCATTGTGGTATGACTCAGAAAGAAATGAAAATGATTTTCTGGGAATATTTGAAATACAATCCAATGACTTATGAAAATAACAAACAAATCTCTGAAGACATGTCTTAGATATCCTGGAGGTAAGTCAAAAGCAATTAAGACTTTATCTCAATGGTATCCTAAAGTTATTAGTGAATATAGAGAACCTTTTATTGGTGGTGGTTCTATTGCGATTGATATTACTAAGGCAAATCCAAATATACCTGTATGGGTAAACGATCTGTATGTGCCTCTTTATAATTTTTGGGTACAACTTAGGGACAGGGGAGAAGAACTGTCTGAAAGGGTTAGAGAGGAGAAACAGAGAACTCTTGATGAGGGGGATAAGGATAAGGTAACTGCAAAGGCAAAGGAATTATTCAATAGATATAAGGAAGAGATTGATACTTATGATGACTTTGAAAAAGCAGTAGCATTTTTCATTATGAATAAGTGTAGTTATTCTGGATTGACAGAGAATAGTACTTTTTCACAAACAGCATCTAATTCTAATTTTTCTCTTGTGGGTGCAGATAAGTTAGCACAGTATTCTCAATTGATTAAAAATTGGAAGATAACTAATATTGATTATTCTGAGGTTATGAGAGAACATGGATCAAAAGATACTTTTATATTCTTAGATCCTCCTTATGATATTAAGGATTTTCTGTATGGAAAGAATCGTGAGATGCATAAAAAGTTTGATCATGATAGATTTGCAGATGATGTTTATAATTGTATCCACAAGTTCATGATTACATATAATGTTAATGAACGTCTTTTAGAATTGTATAAGAATTATAATCTAAAGGAATGGAAACTTAGATATTCTATGGCACATCGTGGTGATAAAGGTACAAATGAAAATATTAAAACAGAATTATTAGTTACTAATTATGAAACAGAGCCTAATACTTTATATGATATAATAGGAGGATTGTAATGGCATTATCTAAACGTGAGAAATTAAATAAATTGAGGGGTAAAAACAATGACTTTGAGAACATTGTTGTTTATTCTTATAAGAAAAATAAACATGATCATATTAATGATCATGAATTAAAGCGTCTTGATCATAGTATTCGTTCACTTAGGGAATTTAATAATGAAATATCTGTTTATCTTTTTTGTGATGACCCTTCTTTTATTCCCCCTTATTTTAATCTTCAATATTCAGTAAGAGTTGAACCATTCCAAGAAGGATTTAATCATGATATGCTTAATGCATGGTCAATTCATAGGTGGTATAATTTAAAATATTTTGAGGATGATTTCTATAATATTTTATATATTGATTCTGATACTATTTTTTATCAAGATATTCAATATCTATTTGATACATATTGTACTCATGATGTATATGGTAGAGAAGAATTTGGATTTAGACATGACCCAAATCATGGTGGTGGAAAGAATATAAGAGAGCAACTTGATTTAGTTGAATCTTGTATATATGATCTAGGTGGAACATGTGAAGTATATAAACATTGTCTTGGAGTTATTCTATTGAATGATGGTATTCATCGTGATATCATTGAGAGACTGGATGAGTTATCTGAGTTGATGGAACAGTTTAAAAAGAATCAAATTCTTTTACCAGTTCCTAATAGAAGGATAGCTGATCAATATGCTGTATGGGTTATCTTTAGTCGTATGGGTGTCACAGAGGGTCTCTTTGCTGCTCAGGACGTTATGCAGGGATGGATAGAACAAAAGCATAAGGATTACTTTAATCCTGTTGTATGCCATTACACAACTAAGAAGGAGCAAGAGTTTGCCCGTTCTGATTCTAAGTATTCTAATTTGATAAGAGATGTTGATAGTTTATCAGAAGAGATTGATCCTCATATGAATGTTTCGATGAAGAGTGGAATTTATCTTTCTCAACAAGCAGTTGAATTAGTGGCAGAAGATAGTGGTATTGTGATAGACTCTAGTAAGGATGAAATATTCTTATGACTGAACTGAAAGATTGGTTAAATTCTATCAATCAAACTAAGAAAAATTTGATTGATGAGGATCCTTCATTGGAAAAGGAATATCCTCCATATATCATTAACAGATGTTTTTCTGGACATCTTGATGCAGTGATGTTTGCTAATGAAATGAATCAATATCATTTTCTTGATAAGAAGATGCAATATGACTTTTTTATAAATATCCTCAGAGTTAAGAAGAGATACTCTCCTTGGCTTCGTAAAGATACAATCAAAGATCTTGACTTGGTAAAACGTTATTATGGTTATAGTAACGAAAAGGCAAAACAGGCTCTGAGAATCCTATCAAAAGAACAACTTAATTTTATAAAATCGAAACTTGAAATTGGAGGAACAAAATGAGTGTGGTTCAAGAGCCTGAGGTGAAGTGGAAGCCGGATCAGATGGTTGAGGTGGTTTTGAGTGAACCAGATGATTTTCTTAAAGTTAGAGAAACTCTTACAAGAATTGGTGTAGCCTCCCGTAAAGAAAAGAAGATATATCAGTCGTGTCATATCTTACATAAACAAGGAAGATATTACCTTGTTCATTTTAAGGAATTGTTTGCATTAGATGGGAAACACGCTAATCTTACTCTTAACGATGTTCAGCGTAGGAATCGTATTGCTCAGCTTCTTGCTGATTGGGGTTTAATAGGGATTGTTGATTCTACAAAAATCCAAGATATTGCACCACTTAATCAGATTAAAGTATTAGCATATAGAGACAAAGGTGACTGGATCTTAGAAACCAAGTATAATATAGGGAGCAAGAAGAAAAAAGTTGAAGAATAATCTTTATAATGGTCTTAGTGAACGTCTTTATTATACACTAGGTAAGAGATCTGTTAGTGCCAGTGCTCATGATATCTACATGGCACTATGTTATGCTGTAAGGGATCAGATGATGTCCTATCATTTGACACCAGAAGTCTGTGATCAGACTAAAGAAGTTGCTTATCTATCAGCAGAATTTTTAATAGGACCTCAGTTAGGTAACAATTTACTTAACTTGGGGTTAGAGAAGGAAGCAAAAGAAGCATTGATGGAGTATGACCTGACATTAGAGCAGGTACTTGAACAAGCAGAGGAACCAGGACTTGGTAATGGTGGTCTTGGTCGTTTGGCTGCTTGTTATATGGAATCTTTATCAACTTTAAAGATACCTGCTACAGGTTATGGTATCAGATATAAGTTTGGCATGTTCAAACAGATCATCAGAGACAACATGCAAATGGAAGTCACTGATAATTGGTTACATGGAAATTGGCCTTGGGAATTAGCACAACCAGATGAGTCTGTTCTTGTGGGTTTTGGTGGTAGAGTAGAGAATTATGTTTCTGACAGAGAGAATTATAGATGTCGTTGGGTTCCTTATGAGCAGGTAGTCGCAGTTCCTTATGATGTATTACAATTAGGATATAAAGTTGATAGATGTAATAGATTGAGATTATGGAGAGCAGACGCAACTGAGATATTTGATTTTTATGCGTTTAATATAGGTGACTATATGGGATCCGTAGAACAGAGTGTGTCTTCTGAGACTATCTCTAAGGTTCTCTATCCTAATGATGGTACAGACCAAGGTAAGATATTGCGTTTGAAGCAGCAGTTCTTCTTTGTGAGTGCTTCTCTACAGGATATGATTAGGAATCTGGATAAGTGTCATGTACCTATGGAAGAGTTTCCTAATAGGTATCAGATTCAATTGAATGATACTCATCCTGCCGTGGCAGTAGCAGAGATGATGAGATTACTTGTTGATGTTAAGCATATAGAATGGGAGCCAGCATGGGAGATAGTAAGTAAGACTATTGCTTATACTAATCATACTCTACTACCAGAAGCATTGGAGAAGTGGGATCTTAAACTCTTTAAGACTCTTCTTCCACGTCACATGGAGATCATTTATGAAATTAATAGAAGATTCTTACAGACAGTAAGACTTCACTATCCTGGTGATGATTCTATGTTGGAAAAGATGTCGATCATTGATGAGGGTGGTAATAAGTCAGTTCGTATGGCTAACCTTGCTACCATTGGATCGCATCATGTTAATGGTGTAGCAGAACTTCATTCTGAGTTAGTTAAGACTCAATTGATGCCAGAGTTTAATGATCTATGGCCTCATAAGTTTACTAATGTAACCAATGGTGTTACTCCTAGAAGATGGGTTGCATCTTGTAATCAATGTTTGGTTGAAGTACTTGATGAGTATGCACCAGGTTGGATTACTGATGGTGAAAAATTAAGACAACTTGAAGATCATATTGATAATCCATCTGTTGTTGAAAAGTTTGCTGAAGCAAAGGTCATTGGTAAACATCATCTTGCAACGTACATTCATAATGAACTTGGAATTTCTGTTGATCCTTCTAGTATGTTTGACGTACAGGTCAAGAGGATTCATGAATACAAGAGACAACATCTTATGGCTCTTTGGGTAGTATCTCAATATCTTCGCATTAAGAACGGTCATGATATAGTTCCAAGAACTGTAATCTTTGGTGGTAAAGCAGCACCTGGATATTATATGGCAAAATTAATAATTCAATTTATTTGTAGTATTGCTGAAGTTGTTAATAGTGATCCTGATATGGATGGTAAGTTACGTGTAGTATTCTTACCAAACTATAGTGTGAAGTTGGGAGAGAAAGTTTATCCTGCTGCTGATCTTTCTGAACAGATTTCTACTGCTGGTAAAGAGGCATCTGGTACAGGTAATATGAAGTTTCAAATGAATGGTGCTTTAACTATTGGTACACTTGATGGTGCTAATGTAGAGATTAGAGATCTTGTAGGAGAGGATAACTTCTTCCTCTTTGGTAATGATGAAATTGGGATTGCAAAATTGTGGAAGGATGGGTATGAACCTAAGCATTATATGAGTGATGAATTGTGGGAAGTAGTAAATCTTGTCAAAGGAGGACATTTTAGTAATGGTGATAAAGAAACTTTCCAACCACTTGTAGATAATTTATTAAATAATGATCCTTTCTGTGTCTTTGCTGACTTCTCTGATTACCTTGATGCTCAGGATAGAGTAAGTAGAGCATGGAAAGATTGGAAGAACTGGCAACGTATGTCTTTGATTAATGTTGCAAGGTCTGGATTCTTTTCATCTGATAGATCTATTAGTGATTACTGTACAAAGATATGGGGTATTCAACACTGACTTTTGGGAGTGTTTGTGGTTAAATAATAGTGTCGCCTTCGGGGACAACAAAACACAAACTCGCTTAATAAGGAGCTAACAATGACTAATTTAGCAACGTATCATACTGCCAACCTTCCAGAATTGATGAAGGTGATAAGACAAAATGGCATAGGGATGGATGACTATCTGGACAGATTTTTTAATGCACCAATGCAAACGTCAAACTATCCACCATATAATCTAGTACAATTAAATAATCATGAATCGAGACTCGAAATCGCCCTTGCCGGATTTAAGAAGGATGAAGTTAAAGTCTATACTGAGTTTGGAAAACTATATGTTGAGGGCAAGAAAGAAGAATCAGAAGATGTTGGAGAATTTGTCCACAAAGGATTGGCCCAACGAAGCTTCCAACGTGTTTGGACGGTCACAGACGATACGGAGGTTGGATCCGTCAAGTTTGAAGATGGACTCCTCACCGTGGGTTTGAATAAGATAGTTCCAGAACATCATCAGCGTAAGGATTGGTTCTAAATAATGATGAGTTCGAGATGGGAAAGAGGACCGCCTTGACGGTTCTCTTTTTTATTGCTATAATATATGGAGGAAATAAAAAGAAATGTCAATTAAACTTGCATTATTAAAATCTGGTGAGTCTGTAATATCTGATGCCAAAGAATTGATTGCAGATGATAAAGTTTGTGGATACTTATTTGATAAACCACATGTAGTGGAATGTAGTCAACCACTTGTTCTTACTGAAGAGAATGAGCCTCCTGCAGGAGAATTGCAAGTAACATTATCTCCTTGGATTGTTTTAACTTCGGATACAAATATACCAGTTCCTAGAGATTGGATTATTACAATTGTAGAACCTATAGAAACAGTTAGGGAAATGTATGAAGAAAGAGTAGGCATTGATGATGATTAAATGTTTAATTTTTATAAGTGGATTAATATTAATTGCTAAGATTGAAGAAATAGAAGCAGAACTTGGAGATCCTGATTGTCAGATTTGTGATGTTTGTGTAGTTAATTCTGATGGAGAAGTTAGTCCTTGGTTGAATTGTACAGATCAGACAGAGTTATTGGTGAGATCTGAAAATATTTTAACAATTGTTGAACCAAAAAAAGATATACTTAAATCATATTTGGAAACTATTTCATGAGAGTTTTGAGTATTGATTTGGACTATATTATGGGTCCGAGTATTGAACTTTATAATGGATTGTTTTTTGATGATAATCCAGCAACAAGATGGAGAGATTTATTTGATAGATCTGATTTTAAAGAAAGTCATTTAGTTATTGATCAGTCTAGTTTATTATATTGCTTTGATACATTTTTAAAAGCATTAAAGAATTGTAATAGTGTGTCATTTGGATATGAGCATGATTCTATACTTTATGATATTAAGGATTTTTCTGATATTGATTTAATCAATATTGATCATCATGATGATGTTTTTGGTGGAGATCATTCTTTGAATATGGATTATGAGTCTGCTTTGAAGAAAGAATATTTTGAGGTTGTTAAAGATAATAGAGTTCATGAAGGAAATTGGATTGCATGGTTAGCAAGTCAGAAAAGAATCAATTCTTGTGTATGGATTGGTAATGAGAATAGTGGTAATAAAAATAGAAATTTTTTTAATGCGAAGATCGTTCCAAATTATTTGAATGTTGAAAAAGAGGATTATAAATTTGATAATTATAAATTTGATCATATTTTCATTTGTCTATCTCCACAATATATTCCAAAGAATCACTGGCACTATTTTAGTATGTTCATAAAAGTTTATGAGCAATTTTCAGGAAAAGATGCTATAATACATAACAAACAATATGAACATGAACTTCGTAATTTGCAGGTGAACAATGAGATTTTACACCAATGTTCAGATGGTGGGTGACAACTTCTTGGTTCGTGGTTATGAAAATGGAAAACATTTTGCAACCAGAGAGAAGTTTTATCCAACTTTATTTGTACCTTCAAAAAGAAAGACTAAGTATAAAACTTTAGGCGGAGAATATGTAGAATCAATTGAACCTGGTTCTGTAAGGGATTGTCGTGAGTTTATAAAGAAGTATGATGGTGTAGAGAACTTTAAGATTTATGGTAATGACAGATACATCTATCAGTATATTTCTGAGAAGTATCCAGAGGAAGAGATAAAGTTTGATGTAAGTCAGATTAAGATAACCACAATAGATATCGAGGTTAAGTCGGAGAATGGATTCCCTGATGTAGAATCTGCTGCAGAGGAAATACTTCTCATCACTTTGCAGGATTATAATACGAAACAGATTCGTACATGGGGTCTGGGTCCATTTAATAATAAACAGGATAATGTAATATACAAATCATTCAGGACTGAGTATGAACTTCTAAGTGATTTTATTAATTGGTGGATGATTGAGGACAATACACCAGAAGTTATTACTGGATGGAATAGTGAATTGTATGATATTCCATATCTTTGTCGTCGTCTTGATAGGATTCTTGGTGAGAAGTTAATGCGTCGTATGTCACCATGGGGATTGGTGAGTGAAAGAGAGATTCATATTATGGGTCGTAGGAATATTACTTATGATATTGGTGGTGTAACTCAACTTGATTATCTCAATCTTTATAAGAAGTTTACCTATAAGGCGCAGGAATCATATCGATTGGATTATATTGCAAGTGTAGAACTTGGTCAGAAGAAATTAGACCATAGTGAGTTTGATACTTTTAAGGATTTCTATACAAAGGGTTGGCAAAAGTTTGTAGAATATAATATAATTGACGTGGAACTTGTTGACCGTATGGAAGACAAGATGAAACTCATCGAACTTGCCATTGTTATGGCATATGACGCAAAGGCAAATTATGCCGATGTATTCTCTCAGGTTCGGATGTGGGATACGATAATCTATAATTATTTAAAGAAACGGAATATTGTTATTCCACCAAAAGAAAGATCCGATAAGGACGCAAAGTACGCA
>VTLG01014372.1_pt1 | contig 10042 bp, 2 predicted proteins | sample 4694571 | NCBI WGS metagenome assembly VTLG01 (sample SAMN12604809, study PRJNA352737) | marine metagenome | biome: ENVO:00000447; feature: ENVO:00000209|ENVO:00000569|ENVO:01000036; material: ENVO:00002151; isolation source: viral sequences binned using virsorter ...
CAGTATTACGTGTTGCTACTACAAACGGTGGTCGTGTTGGTATCAATGTTGATAACTCAGAATTAGACAGAGCTCTAGTTGTAGATGGTACATCTAGATTTACTGATGATGCCAAGTTTGAGCATGACATTGAGGTCAATGGTGATGACGGTGTAATTGCTGAAATCAGAACAACACAGACAACAGGAACATTTAATACTGTAAGTGATAGCACATTTACAGGAACACTTAATATTGGTGATTTTGCTTCAACAATTACAATCGGTAATCAGAGAACTGAAGTTGCTACATTAAATTTAGTTGATGCTGTTGTTGGTGACCAATTCATTAATATTGGTAGAAATAGTTATCATAGTAATATTAATCTAGGTGCTACACCAAATACACCAATCAGTAATATCTCTAAAGTAGAAATTGGTGGTGCATTTGGTAACAACGAATCTTTATCTTACACTCAGATAAGAACTAAGTCGTTAAAAATTGCTGGTGATGTACAATTTGGTACCTCTAGACAATTAGAAGACACAGTAAATCTAACAACATCTGCTGGAACTGTTAACTTCTTTGGTGGTAGTAGTAATACTAATATACTTGACTTTGCTACAAACGCTTCTGACATCACAATTGCTGGTCAAGGTGGAACAACTAGAGTTAGAAACAGTTTAGTTGTTGATGCATCTGCAAGATTTAACTCTAGTGTTAAAATGTGTGGTGGATTTGCATCATTCTCCTTCACTGCAGACAGAGCTAGATCTGGTTCTGAGAAAATTTCTCATGCTTCTGGTAACTTAGGCAATAATCTATTCAATAACAATGTTGATATTATTACTGTTGAGAGAGTAAATACAAACTCCACCAAGTATTGCACTGTTGACACAGCTGGTACTGGAAACTGGGGTGGTATTCAATATCAGGATGCTATCACTAATATTGGTGGTAACCCACAGATTGAACCTCAGGAACTTGGTCAATTAACAGGTAATCAGATTTATGTACCATTAGGAACATCACCAGTTGATGATAATGGTGAACCATGGTTTAAAGAAAATGATTTTATTCTCGTAGATTCACCTGAGGGTGTTGGTGAGAATTATGCAACACTTGCAATGGCTACTGAATCTGTAGGTGCGATTACTTCAGGCAGTACCTTCTTAGGTACTGTTGGTAATGTATCAATTGCAGCAAGTGGTACTGGTACTGGAACAACTGGTGGTTTTAATACAGGACAGAATTATATCTGGTTTGCTGAAGAAGGAGCTGGTACTCCTACAGTACAAGATCCAGTTACTGGTATAAGAGGAGAAAGATCAGTTGCATTTACTCCTATAGATGGATCTAATCTCCAAGGTGCAGGTCCTGTTTCTAGATTTGAAATAGATGCTTTCGTAGGTACTAATAATAACGGTGGTGAATACCCAGATAAAAATCCAGGCGATCCTGCTGCTCCAGAGTGGTTAGAACTACGTTATAGTTTAGATGCTTATAACGTTGGTATTGCATCTGCTACATGGGTATCAATTGGACAAATAATTCCAATTCAAGATCAAGCCACTATGGCATCTGGTGTAAGTGAGTTTACAATGGATGTTCCAGTTGCTGCACAACAGGCGAATGTAACCTTCCAGTTATATCAACCAAATAACACTAATCCAGATAACTATGGTATTACAAATGTAAGATACTTTAGTGCATCTAGCTCTGTTGGTCAAACTCACGTTGAATTCTTAAGAGTTGTATCTACTCCAAGAATATCAACTGCTCCATATTATATTATTGCTGAGAGAGAACCATTTGGTACTTTCACAGGTGTAAGAAATGACCATCCAGATAATACACCAATTTATAAGTGTAATGTACAGTTTGATGCTACAGGAACTACTGATATCATTGACGATCAAGGTAATACAGAAAATGTATATCTTGCAGAATTTGGAGGTGCTATTAATACTGATGATTACGTTATCATTGGTAGAAGATCCACTACTCCAGATGTTGAGCCACTTGTATTTGATGTTGGTGAAGTATTCAAAGTTAAGGATACACTCGATCAGACAGTTAAGACATTTGTAATTTCTAGTGATTGTAGTGGTGGTTCTGAAAATAATGTATTCTCAGTCGATTCTGTAACTGGTGACACATTTATTTTTGGTGATACTATTATCAATAATAATCTTACAATAGGAGGTGGATGTGGAACTGCTACTGAAATTGAATTTACAGGTGATGCATCATCTGGTTCAAGATTAATTACAAATGTATCAGTCACAACTGCTGGTAAGACTCTTGCTGATATTAAGAAGGGCGATGTTATAAGTGTGCGTACGGATGCGTCACCTCTGAAGATGTTCCAGGATACTGCTGTTGATTTTATATTTGGTGGTGTTATTTACCTAACAACTCCTGTTATTGGATCAGCAACTGGAACTGGTGTCATATTTGTAGCAAACAGACATGAAAGATTCACAACATCTGATGGTGGTAACAACACTACATTTGATGTTGACACATGCTCAGGTACAACAACAATCGGTACACATGCTGGTAGATTTGACGTCAACTTAGCATGGGATAGCAATGGTAGTACTTCCAACCTTGTTAATTTAGGATTAGCATTAGAAGATGATGACGTCATAACATATGGTTACTACGAAGATCCACAGTCAATACAGGAAAATGGTCCTAACACAACTATTATAACAACTGCTACTGGTACAGATCCAACTGTATTACAAATTACAGTTCAATCTCTTGGAGAAGGAACTGGTAAGTTTAAATCAGGAGATCTAATTGCTGTAGGACCTTCAACATCATTTACTACTGATACTGGTCAACTTGAATTTATGTTGGTTACTGGTGTCTTTGATGGAACTAATGTAATCGTTGCAACAAGAGAGCAGGAAGGCACAGTTGCAATGGCTCACGGATCATCTGATGTTGTAAGAAGAGTCATTAAGCATGAGAGACAATCTCTTGTAACTGATGCTGAGGTTAGAACTAGAACTGTTGCTGGTGTAGATAATAATTATCTCTCTGTAATACTAGAAAGAGGATATATCTCACAACAGAAACTAGATTACAAGCAATGGTTGAGATTTAGTAATACATCTACTGGCAGAGAGATACTAACTCATGTAAATGGTAGGTTGTATGGTAAGAACCATACTACTAAGATGGATGAACAGTTTGGTGATGGTGCTAAGTCATATAGAGAGGGAAGTCTTGAGGTAACTGATAACTTGACACTAACGGGTGGTAACTTCGTAATTTACGATAGTGTTAAGCAAACAAAACTATTCCAGTTTGTTAACGATGATGGACATGCTGATCACTCAGGTCTAATTAACTGGGATGCTGGTGTGATAGCAAGAGGAGACCTCTTCTTATATCCAACATCTTGCCCAGAAGACGTTATATTAAATTTAGATTGCACACCATCATTCTCAGTTGATAATTTAGGTAACGTAACTGCTAAGACAACACTAACAGTTACAGGTGTAGCAGCACCAGGAGTTCCAACACAAAATGATGTATTCTCAGTACAGAATCTAGGAGTAGGTGGAGGTAGTGAATATACTATCAAACAGGATCGTTCGATTGATGCATTTGGATTAACAAACTTCACTACATCATCTGGTGCTAGACATACAAGATACTTATCAGCAGCAAATTATGATGGTAATCCATTGATTGCTAACATAATTTACATGGTTAATGTTCAAAATACACAAACATTAATTGTTACACTACCAACTGCACCACAAACAGGTGACGTTGTAAGAATGATTGATGTGGGTGGTAACTTGAAGTATGACACAACATTAGTTCTTAGAACTGTTGAAGGAACTGGAGATAAAATACAAGGTGACGCAACAGGAACACTATTTGGGGATAGAATAACTCCATATCCATCTGGTGAACTTGTGGTACAAACTCCAAACGCAGCATTTGCGTTAGTATATCTTGGTGGATCTGATAATAATAATCAATCAGGCATCCCAACTAGCGTACAAGGTTGGTGGTTAATGGAGGTATAAGAAATGCCAAGTTACAATCGCATAAAAGCACAAAAAGCCAGTCCCATAGGTACGATAATGCCATGGACTGGTAGTACAAGTCAGTCAGCACTATCTGCAGATGGTATACCAAGAGGTTGGATTGTCTGTGATGGTTCTCAACTCAAAGCAAAGGACTATCCTCTTCTTGCACAGATATTGGGTAATGAATACGGTCCTATTGTAGAATCTGGACAACCATTCGTTGGTATAACTAATTCATTTCCAAGTTATAATGATGATGATATTTTTAATTTACCACTACTGAATCAGCAAGTGCCAATAGATTTAGAAGGTAGTTTATTAAGTGGACAAGAATTGGCAATCATTGGAACTTATATTTCAAAAAATGGATTTGAGGGTGAACAACCATTAGCAAATGTATTATCATATATTGATGTACAATTTACAGCAGCGATTGACTCAGAATTATCAGGAAAGATAAAAGGTATATCTCTTGAAGATCCAGCATACTTTGATACTATTAGAACTATACGTAGAAAATTGGGTGTTGAACACACTGCCACACATACACATCCAAGACCAACAGATGGTTTCTATCCATCAGTAGAATTAGCTGGTGGTTATCTTGGAACATTTGAAGCTGGATATTTTGATGTTACAACTAATGAGTATTCAACAGGATCAGATAAAGGTACTTTTACTTCTGAACCACAAGCAGATAGGTTCGATAGTGGTCAGATTCAATGGACTGCATATGATCCTGGTGCAAATACACTTCCAACTATGGATCGTTTTTTACATTTTGGTGATGCTCCATCAGAAGTTCCAGTAGTACCAACATCAGGTCCTAGACAAGTGGGTGCATATTCAAATACAAAAACATATCAAGATGACAATACATGTATTACAAATGTTCAACAAAGTGCAGTTACTTCCCCATTTCCACCGCCTGGCACATACCTAGGACAAAAAAATTATTATGCATCAGATGAAGTTCCTTTAAACAGAAGAAGTGATGGATCAACTCCTCCAACAACTGATCCAGCTGATTATTTTGACGCAGTTCCAACTGAAGTAGGAAGAGATTTTCCATATCCCACCACATTAAATCATACGGGTGATGCTTTTACCCAAGCTTCATTAGGATCTCACAATCATTTCACTATTGATCTTGCAATGACGAAAGGACAAATGAATTTACCCACTACTTTACTCATAAATAATATGACTACTGGAAACTTAGAACCAATAGATGTAGATAGAGGATTAAGTGTACAGATTAATCCTAATACACCATCCTTAGTCGTACTGTATATCATCAGAGCATACTAATGGCAGTATTATACTCAAAAGAAAAAGGAAAACTAGGAACTCTTACTGGTTCTATCATAAACTGGTCTAATCAGTTAACATCTTCAGATCCAGAAGATCCAACATTATATGAAACTCTTCCTGCTGGTTACTTGAGATGTGACGGTACAGTTTATAACGCAGAGATATTTCCAGAACTTGCTATCATTTTAGGTACAGGTGCTAGTTGCAGATATAAAAAACCAGATACAACATTACTTGATAATCAATTTCAAGTACCAGATCTTAGTGCAAAGTCTACCAAGACATCATTTTCATCAAACTTAGGAGATTATGTTGACACATATTTGGATAACGACGCAGGAGTAGAGATAACTAAATCTGGTGTAGGCATGGAAGTAAGTAGTAATATTGGTACTGATTTTCAAATTCAATATCAAGGTAATTTTTTCTTGCCATCACAAACAATAGAAATTACGGGACAACCTGGTTTTACCAAGTCTAGTGGTAATTATACTGAGGAAACAGAAGTATTACACACAGCATTTCAACCTCATGCTCACTTTCATGATGGAAAGAGATCAAGAATTGCATCACCTATTAATGAATTTGCTTTATTTGGAAGAAACTCAAAACTATCTAAATCTACCTTGTGTATTATGCCATGGGCAAACAATACTGACCAACCATTATGTAAGGCAGAAGCATCTAGAATAGTTGCACAAAGACTTAAGGATGCTAGTACTCCTGATGGAGATAGAACGCATCAGGTTCCATGTTTTGGTATTTTTAGTAGTCCTCCTCCTGAGCTTCACACATGGTTTGGTGGTTGTTGGACAGGGTGTAATTTTTCAGATAATAAAAAATGTTTGATACCTGGTGATATCCCAGAACAAAATCTTGACGGTTCTGAAACAGGAAATATATTACAATTTGAATGTTCTAGTGTAGGTTCAAAATCAAGTACAGGATATCCCATTTATGCTGCTCCTGGTGGTAATAGTCCAACTGCAGTACCATCAAACTGTGGTAATGTCACATATTTTCCTGAGATGTCATGTAAAACTGAAAATAGTTGTAGTTGGGGTCCTGCTAACTGCTGGCAATTTGACGGTGTTATCCATGGAAATAATGCATATGGAGCTCCAGATCCTAATTATCTACCAAATAGTTTCTTATCAGGAGCACCTGGAAGAACGTTAACTTCACCAAATCTTACTGACTACGCAGCTGTACCACAAGCAACTCAAGTTCCATTTGATTCAGTAGCAAATACTATTACATATGGTGCACTTAACAATACTGTAACTGACGTAGAGGAGTTTGGTACTGAAGGCGTACACAAACATTTAGTTCCTTTCAATCAAGATCCACATACATTTGAAGTGGTCACACAACCAACATATATTCCTGGTGGTAGTTTAGAATCAACAATTAAAATTGATGTTAATGAAGAAAACAAAGCAGATAGTTTCATACAACCATTTTTAGTCCAAGAATTTTTAATTAAATATTAAAATGGCAACATACAGGAATTCATTCACTAATTATTATTCCGACAAGACTGGGAATCACTCTCCTGTCGGAACAATCCTTCCTGTCTTTGCAGATTTGAATCTTGATGCAGGAGAGGAAGCAAATTATACATACCCACAACATTTATATTGTAATGGTCAAGAGTTATTAATTCGCGACTACCCAGAATTATACAGCATCATAGAAAATAGATATGGTGGATCTAGAAGTGTGGAAAAAACTCAGGCATCTCAACCTGGTGGATTAAGAAGATCATATATTATAAACAATAAATTATTTTTCCAGTTCTATCATGATTCCACCAATAACAAGGCAAATGTAAAACTACCATATCCATATAGTTCAGTGCTTAGATTTGCTACATCTGGAACTAATGTGTTTGGTGCATTTCCAAGTAGTGGTATTCTTGATCAAAACACATTTTACGCATTGATAATACCAACAGAAGATGTCACTGCACAGGAACAACCAAATGAATTTGCATATGAATTAGTTCTACCAGATAGTGTTGACCTATCAACTGTTACACCATCAGACTATACAAAAAATTTCACAGGTAGTGATGCACATCCTATTATTATAATACAGAAGTCATTTACTTTACGAGACTATCCATATAACGTTGGAACATTCAATCTACCAGATTATAGACAGAAAAAAATTATAGGTTATGGTAACGTCAACGGACCAGGAACATCTACTCCAGAGAACGCAATCAACAATTTTGTTGGACAGACTGGTGGACAGTGGTACATTGCAAAAGACACATTGATTGATAGTGGTGATTTTTTTGTTATTGGTGACGTTAAAACTACAGGATATACTGATATAACTGCTGACATTGCTGCATATATCACAGGATCTGTTAAGTATCAGATAGGACCTATGGATGATTATGTTTTTCCATTCCCTCCTACACATGGTCATAGAATATTATCTGTAGAGGTAGATGAGACAAAACTAGCAGAATTAGGACCTACAGAAGTTGATAAGTATGCAGTCAATTATATTAATAGTAGAGCAAATATTAATATATTTGAACCAAATGGTTCTGCTGGTGGTGCACTTGGTCATTCACATGGTTTGATTGGTAGACCATTACAAAACTCACTGACAGCAACCTATGGTAATACTAATGGTATTGGTGAGACAGCAGGAAATACTGGTGATTCACAGTATCAATACCTAATATCAGAATCAGCTGCTATACCCGTCCTTTCAATGTCATATGACTCTAATAGTGGTTATATTACTATCAATACAGATGGTGCCCATGGATTATCAGTAGATGATATAGTAACTGTTAATGGTGCACAACCATTAGAGTATAGCGGTAATTTTACAATAGTATTAAATGGATTTGGTATTTCAAACTTTAATGTATTACCAAGAGACGGTGAGATTCCTGCATCAACCCCTGCTACAGGAACTATAACGGTAAAATTAGCAAATGGTTACTTTGCACAAAATGAAATAATAGATCCACCAAGAGCATATGTTATTGACGCTAACGCAGTAGTAGGTGGTAAAACAATAGAGTTTGAAATACCTGGTAATGCTATTACCATTCAAGAAACTACAATTGATAGTCCAAACACAGCACAAAATATAACATCACCTCCCTCTAGTGCAGGAAATGTTACTGGAATGTATATCACATTACAGGCACCAGGCGGTGGTGGTGCAGATAGTGATAATGATGGTACAAATGGTGGAGATGCAAGAGTATCACTTACTATTGATGGTGATTTTTATGAAATCACAGCAACAGGTGGTGGAGGAGGAACCGAAGGAGCAAGTGGTGGTGCAGGAGGAACAGGAGGAACTGTTGTTATTACAAAGAATGGAGTGACAGTAGCAGATTTATCAGATATTACAAATGCTTCAGTTGATGTAACAGATGGCATGAATGGTGCTAATGGTGGTTATCCTGGTACAGGATCTAATGATACACAGGGTGCAATAGGATTTGGTGGAGGTGGAAATGGAAGTGCAGAGGTTAAATCATTAGATGAAGATGATGCAGAGACAGTCTATACATCTAGTGGATCATGGACAATACCAACACCAGTTAGTGGCGAAATTGGTAGAAACATAACAGTTCAAATCTCAGGTGGAGGTGGAGGACCTGGTAATCCTAACTCAGCATCTAACTGTTCATCTTCATGGCCAGGTTGGCCACAGGCAATTACAGGTAAAAGTGGTGCTAATGGTGGATATGGTGGTAAAGGAACGCTATTAATTGGTACTGGTGCTTGGACTGCAGGAACTCTTAGTTGGGAATTAGGAGAAGGTGGTGATGGTGGTTGGAATGTTAAACAGGGAAGTAGTGCTGGTGGAACACCTGGCATTGATCCACGCACAGGACAACCATACAATAATCATGTAGGAGGTTATGGAACAGGTGTAGAACCATACGGTGCTACTGCTAGAAAACAAGGTGCAGGAGGTACTCTCTCTGGAGCTGGTGGTCGTGGTGCATGGGGAAATGGTGGTACAGGAGGTTCTGGTGGTGGTGTCTCAGGTTTTTATTATAATGGAGTTCTCATCGCTGGTGCTGGCGGTGGAGGCGGTGGCGGTGGATCAGGTGGTGGATTCAACGGTGGTGGAACCACTGATGGTTGCTATAAAGGTGATGACGCTGTAGGACCTGCACAGTCACTAATTTCTACAAGTAATGTTATAGATTTTGCTAGTGGTGGAGATGGCGGAGATCGTGGATGTACAGCTGGTGGAGGCGGTGGTGGTGGATCCTCCTGTGGTGTCGTCAACTCATCTGTTGGTGGTACTGGTGGAACAGCAGGTATCGGACATAATGGTAACGGCGGTGGTGGAGGTGGTGCTGCAGGTGTATCTGCATACAGAAATACTTTTTGGGAAAGCACTGTAACCGAGACGGTAAACGGTGGTGCAGATCCAACAGAAGGTGGATATGTAAAAATACAATTTTCAAAAACTGTGCAGTATTATGATAATGTAGGTGGTGCAGGAGCACAGGGTGGAGCAGCAATTATAACATTACCAGGAGTAAATACCTCTGTCTCAGCTAATTTACAGGGAATCGGACAGGGTGGTGGAGTAGGAACTGATGCTCTTAGTGGAGTAAATGGAGGAAAAATATTCGTACAATACTACGGACAGGAAGAAGGAACAACTGAGGAAGGTTCCACTAGTACTCC
>VTLG01010868.1_pt1 | contig 10041 bp, 18 predicted proteins | sample 4694571 | NCBI WGS metagenome assembly VTLG01 (sample SAMN12604809, study PRJNA352737) | marine metagenome | biome: ENVO:00000447; feature: ENVO:00000209|ENVO:00000569|ENVO:01000036; material: ENVO:00002151; isolation source: viral sequences binned using virsorter ...
TGTAATAGGTGCTGGTCATTTAGATTTAACGCCCGAAGGCAAGATTGCAAAGGCAATGTCGGATACGATAATTGCTAAAGGATTCAATGATTTCCAAGAAGTTTGGGGTAGTGAAGTGGTTGTTTATTATCCTGGATTATACGCCGGAGCAACTGATTTGGTTGGAGTCTATGACTATGAAGATTCGATTGTAGATTTTAAACAAAGTAATAAACCAAAAAGGAAGGAGTGGATTCATGACTATTTCCTACAGCTCGGAGCGTATGCGATGGCGCATAATTATGTACATCGAACCGAGATTACACAAGGAGTTATTTTGATGTGTACTCCTGATAACTATTTCCAAAAATTTCAAGTGAAAGGGAAAGAGTTTATTAAATATCAACATCAATTTTTAGAAAGGGTAAATCAATACTATGAACAAAAGAACGATTAAGTCTGTTGAAAGACGATTGTTGACATCCATGATGGCTGATGAAAAGGAATTAAGAACCTTGTTAGGAACGGAAACAGAAGGTGTTCCTGAACGACAGCTGGATGGACTTATGGTCAAAATAGAGCAACTTCTTGGCAGAATTATGGTCAATCAGAATAAGCTAATGTTGCTTCAAGACATAGTGTGACATATATGTCACAGTCAAGTTGCCTTATTCTTGCCACAAGTGACAAGGATCAAGGGACTGGGATTTTATAAGAAGTGAGGTTTTATGCGGTTGATCACGAATCTATAGGTTTTTCAAAAGTATGAAATTGCTGAAACAGCACTTTGAACTTACACGTGATCTCGTGATTTCGTGATCAGCAAGGAATACCAATGGTTCTAGAGCATGTGACAATTTGTGCTTAAATAAGCATTGGTATAAGCCACTCATTTTATGATAGGGGCCGCGCGGAACTTTTGGATTGGCAAAAGTAGAAAAAATATTTTTGAAATGTTATAGGGTTAAAAGTATGATAGGAAGAAACAAGAACTGGACCGGTCGATCCGCCTGGATGGAGGAGTTTAATAAAATACACAACCCAGATTATTTTTATGGCAAACAAAAGAAAACCAAAGAGAAGAAAACCCAGAAGAAGAAAACAAGTTATACCAAGTCAACCGAACACAATCCCATATTCAAAGTGGAGGATTGAGTGGGTTGATGCGTTGAGTGACAGTGGTTGGGCCGATGATAGAGATTTCAATAAGATGAAGTTAGCAAGACCAATTAATGAAGGTTGGTTGTTTTCTAAAGATAAAGATTCAGTTAAAGTATTTGCCTCTTATGATATTGACCCATTAACGAAAGAGATAACGTTTGGTGATCGTACTATGATTCCTACTTCGTGGGTAGTTAAGATGACTAAGATAGAATAGGTTTTGGTTTCTTTTCTTTTGGGTCTTTTACTTCTGTTTCTTTTTTGTCTATTAATAATGCGTTATCTTCTTTAATAGTTGAGATTCTTTCGTTTAATTCTTCCTCAGTTAAATCCTCAATCTTACCTGTTCTAATTATTTTTTGTTCAATATATAATCCACCAACAGCTCCACGTGCTTTCTCTGCATTAGTTGCGGCTGAGAATGATTTAGATTTAATAGCTTCATCTCTAATTTTAGCTAATTCTGTTAAGTGACCACCGAAGGATATGTTGTGCTTCTTGTAATTCTCTTCACGTAGTTCACCAATGTGTTTAAATACTAATGGATAATATTTTGGATCTTGGAGTTGACTAGCCTTTACCCTAAGTGTAGCGTTGTCACCTTCATATCCTGCTTCCTTTGCGCATTCGTATGCAAACTTATGTCCTTCCGCAAATACTAATACTTCAGCAAATTTACGTTGCATTGGGGTAAGTCGAGCTGGCAGTCCAGGTTTCTTTTTTTGTGGTATATTATCCATAATTCTATGGTGGTTGCCTATAAATGTTACACACAACATATAGTCTAATTAATTTAAACTATTATATAGATTAACCACCCGTTGACAATATATGTATATTGTCTTATAAAGTCAAATATGAAAGATGACAGAGGAAGCTTAGATTTAACCAAGCAAATTGAGGTATTACATAAAAAAGTAAGAGAAGCTGAGGGAGAGCTTTCTATTATTAAAGGTATTGGTCAAAACTCTCCAGAGATGAGAGCCTTAAAAGTAGAGAATGAAAAGCTAAAAGCTGATTTAGCTCGTGCTAAAGAGGACCATCAATATGATAATTTGGTTCATAAGAAAGAGTTGGAAGCTCTTAAAAATCCCGTTAGTAAATTAAGAAATAAAGGATTAATGTAGTGCTTAAAGGCAGAGATTTAATTATGATCTTCGAGCGATTCGTAGGTCCGAAAAAAGGTAGCAGTGTTGCTCAGGATGCTCGTGTTCAAGTTAGAACCCCAGATGGAAAACATTATGATATCATGAGCGTGAATTTAGTTGAAAATAAAATTTTAGGTGCTAGAGAGACACATCGAATAGTGATTTCCACTCATGAAGAAGTAGCAAAAATGGGCTCACCCATTAAGCTTTTATAAACATAAGTTATCGTCATTATTTTGATGAAACCTGAAACAAAATTATGGCATGAGCTTAAAAGAATTACACCTAAAATATCATGGACAAGGCTGGAAAATACTAGCGTTCTTGGTACTCCTGATCTATTGGGGTATAATACTTTTGGGCACTTTTTTACTGTAGAGTTAAAAATAACATCAAATAATAAAATTCGGTTCTCGCCACATCAAATTTCATTCCATATCCAACATCCAAAGAACACTTTTATACTTGCCAAGAAGCCCAGTCAGGCTTCTTGCAAATTGTTTCCAGGTGCCAGTATCTTGGCACTTGTTAAAGATGGATTCAAGTCTCAAGACGCTTGTTGCTTGTCGCTTGATGCTTGTAGCTTGTATCTATCTTCGCTTGGTGCTTGATGCTTGTAGCTTTAGGTGCCTGTCGCTTGTCGCTTGCAGCTTGCCGCTTCAGTTCTTCAAACTCTTTCAACCATTGAGGTGTTAGAAAATTTTTAATTCGGGCCATTAATGTAGTGGGTATGCAACGTTGTTTACTTCTTTATTCCAGCATTGTCTACAGCTGCCGCATTCATTGCCTTGGTTCCGGGCTGGGCAGGTGCTTCCTGCCTTTACCACGGTTGACGTATGGGGCCAGAAGTTAACTGGTCCCTGGTCTATCATATGCGAGGACACACGAATGATTAAATTTTTTGGTACAACCTCAGGTTGCATGAGTCTTAATAGTTTCACTTCTCGTGTCGGCATCCAGTGCTGCACCATAGGCGTGGCGGTGCACACGTGGAAGACATTCTGGAGATGATCAGGCCCTTGCAGGTCTCCTGAATCATGCCACCTGAACCAGGGAACCTTCTTGCTGTAATGAGTAACAAGTACTGTCATCGCTTCCACCCATTGTGGATGAGTTAAAGAATTCAACCTACGGTTGAGCGCGTCCTTAACGTTCCTGAACCTGTAGCGCCCCTTCATGGCGTAACAGCCGGCACAGACAGATCCTGGCACCGCTTGCAGCTTCACCCCTGTGATACACTTCCAGGCCGGCAGGTTGTAGGCGTAACCAGGCATCTTGCTTGGTGAGCTTAGCCCACCGGTTATTTTTTTTGCTTCTTTAAGTTGCATAAGAATTTTTTACACTTTCTAATATATTCTTTAGATAAATATTTATGATCTACTATAAAATAATTTAATAAATTGTTGTGTTTGCTTCTAACTTTCATGACTCCTATATAATCTTATAATCCTATTTTGTCAAGCGCTTGTTGCTTGAAGCTTGTCGCTTGCGGCTTGCTGCTTGTGGCTTTTTATTTTTTTTATTTTTCAACTCTAGGTTGAAGCGGGCCCTTGCGGGCCCAGTCTTCCAGTTTACGGTTTTATACATTTTCAAGTTCTGTTAAAAACTCGTCTACTTCATGGGCTACCCCGCTTGGTAGTTCAGTAATGTTTTCAACGTCTCCATTATCCCACTGCACCTGAATGGCCCAGCTGGATACTTTTTTCTTATTATATTGTTTGGCTGTCTTTCCTTCTATAGTCATCAGTTGGCTTTCTTCTTAGCTGTGCCACCCTGAGTCATGACGTTGTCATCTCCGAACCCTGCACCCTTTAACAGGTTACCGATTTGAGAGATCATCTTAACCTCAGCGTGTTTTTCGTGTTTGTCTTTGTATTTGATATATTCCTTGTTATCTTTTACAGATTCAAACTTAGTCCAATAACCTACAAGGTTATCGTAACCATCTTTTACTTTAACTGTTTTACCAGTTGATACATTCCATTGATTATCTTTAAACAAATAAATATATTCAATCATGAAATCTCCACGCATTGAGTGCATATACATCCATTCATCTCTGTAGGTTCTGGCTGGCTCTTCGTCTCTCTTCCAGTCTCGACCGTAGAAACTACACTCATCTAGAGTGTCACCTAGATATGATGCGTCTCCATGTTGAAATAGTTCTTTGGCTAAGTCATAATTATTATAATGATCAACCAGACATTTGCCTACGCCATAAGGATAACCATCACTATGGACATAGATAACTTTTACTTTCTTTGTCTTTGGATCTTCTATTGCTATATTTGATCTTGTACTCATATTGTCCTCTCTTTCTTCTGGTATCTTATATTATCCCAGAGTTAATGTCAAGCTTTATTTTTGCTTGTTGCTTGACGCTTGTAGCTTGATCAGGAGATGAGGGTGTATGCGCAATCATCTCAAGTCCTGATCCCAGATCCATAAGCTAATCGTTTCTGCTCGTTACACCCATAAACGACAATGGGCAAACTCATTACCCTATGGATCAGGGATCAGCCTTTCCATTCGTAGCTACCATTATTTCAGATAGACATTGAGATGTACTCCTACTGATCCCAGATCCTAGCGTGCCATAATCGTCACTATGGCTTATCCTATTTTTATGGGCTAGGATCAGGGATCAGTTCTGGTTATGCTTGTAGTTGATACGACCTACACAACCAGAAGTTGTCCCAAATTTAGATTAATTAATTAATCTAAAAATCTGTAAATTTTCCTTGTTCTCTTTTTTTCTGGACTTCGTCCAGTTTATCTTTTATTTTTGTTAGTTGCTCATTACAACTTACAACCATACTTAAGATTGCAATTTTGTAAGTAAGCAATTCTAACTCATTTGCTTGTTCTAGATTTATATTCATAATGCTATCTTATATTATCTGGGAGTAGAAGTCAACAACTATTTTTAAATAAATGTAAATATTTTTCTTGACAAAACCCATAAAATCCTATACACTAGGGGTGGGTGGTCGGGATATATAAAAAGGCAATTCAATCATAGGTTGTATCGCTGAATTTTAGCACTTGACAATCATGGTGGGATATTATAAGATTACTTTATATGCAAAATAAAAATAATAAACTAACTTATTGGTGGAACTTACCAATTGATGAGTTGGAAGAAATGGCAGATGAAAATGGTAAGATAAAACTAGAAAGAACGAATATGAGCAAAGAAGAAATGAAAGCTAATATTCTAAGAAACATAGAAAAGGATAAACAATGAGTAGAATAAGACTAAACCAAGAGTACAGAAATAAAATCGCAAATCGTATGCGAGTACACTTGGAACAAGAGCCAACACAAGAAAAAGTAAAGTATGATGACCTCAAAGCAGATCAGATTGAGTTAAATAATAAGGCATGGAATTTAGCAGAAACCATTGTCAGAAAACATTATACACCAGAAGATGTCAAAATGGCATATCATCTACAAGACAAGTTTGAAAATGTTTCAACTATCGCAAAGGACAGTTGTTTTCATTTTCATTATATGGGCGAAGTTGCAAGTAGAGATTATGACAACAATCCTACTGTGGAACAAAAACAGATTGAAGAACATTTTGATTTTAAACTAAATGGTAGTATTGAGGGGAATAGTGATAGTTATGATAGCAGTAAAAGTTATGGCTACGCTTTGTATCGTGATGAACTTAAAGCGCAAGATAATTGCAATCCTGATATTTTAATTGAACAAGAGGGCAAAGATCAAAACCCTCACAAAACAAAATATTGTGATAACAATGACAAGTATCTTGGTAATGAAGATAGTGGTTATGGCAAGCAATGGAATGAAAAATATCAGCTAGATTTAATTGGTCGTGAGTATTGTAGAGATAGATCAATAGCTTGTAATCAAGAACAATTCCAAATGCTTAAAGAATGGAAACAAGCCAAAGGACAATTTGTTATTGCACACTCAAAATGGATTAACTCGGTATTAGACCAGATGAAAGAAATTAAACTGGGTCTTAAAGGTTATAAATATTTAGATGAGGCAATAGAGTTATCTACTGAACTGGGTTTAAATATTACAGACGCTGAAATAATCAGAACAAACTCAAGTGGACTTGTAATCTACAATCCTAAAAATCTTGCTGAAAGAATAAAAGGTATGAAGAATAAAACTCATAGCCGAGAGGATAAAATAAAAGCTAGGTTATTGTACGAGCAAAATCAAGCTGAAAAAAGTGTAAATTAACACTTGACATTAATGGGATTATAATATATAATCCCATTAATAAATAACAAGAAAGAGGACACTATGAAAGACATAACACAAATGCCAAAGAAGTTTTATATAACTTACTTTGCAAAAAAACATAAAAAGATAATAACTAGAACAGCAAGCGCAGAAAAACCTAATGGAGTAGTAGGCAAAATCTTCACAGATAAAAATGGAACTGACAGATTTATTTACTGGGATTTTGACGCTGAAAACAAAGTCGGTGGATTTGGCGATTGGCGTCATGCAACTGGCGAGTGGACTATTAAGGCAGTAGCATAATGAGATTATCATTATTATTAATTGGTTTTGTATCTAGTGTGTTAGGAGTAATCCTAGCATACAGATATGATTTTACTCTTGGCATAATTTTATTGTTTTGGGGTGTCTTTGCACTTTGGGCAATGTTGCCGAGTACAGAAGAAAACAAAGAAAGAGAAAATGAGAGGTTAAGAAGATATGAGTAACTATAATTGGTGTCATGGCCCTAAGTGTCATACTCAGGAAACTCAATCCAGAATTCGTGGCTCAGGAGATAATAAAGTTTTAAGAACTATTAAGATTAAACAAGGCAGATACAATGGATATCAAAATGGTATTTGGGATTATTTTTGTAATCAATCTTGTTTAATGGATTTTATTAGAGAACATTTAACAAGTATCATTGCAATAGCCCCTAGACGACAGCCACTAGAAACTCCAATCAAGGTTGAGAAAACAAAGTCGCAAGAATACAGAATCAGATGGAATGAGAATGGAAGTGAACGAGTACCATACACATCAACAAGAACTACAATAATAGGAAAAAATACTTCTTGACTTTTATTCTGTTATGGGATATAATGGGACTATGATTATAAAAATAAATGATACAATAGAAGATGAAAGAGGAAGAACTGGTAAGATTATTAACATAGGAATAGCAACTGATAAACATGACATTGCATCAGAATCAGATACAAGCTTAAATGCACAGGAGTATGATACTGATTTAAATTATACTGGCGCAATTACATTTTGCAATGAAGAAGAAAACTCAACCTATTGGTGTTATTTTATACAGATGAAAAAGGTTAATAATAAAGAAATAAAGATTGACTTAACTGATTGGATAGGATAATATAGGACTATGAATAAAATAATGAAAGACACAATCGAGGACGGCAACTTAGTATTTGATGTATGTTACATCGATTACAATGGCAAGAGATACAAGATACCTAAACCATTTAACCAATGTTATTTCGGTAGTGAACCAACTAAACAAATAACAATAGGCAATAGGTTTAATGATGAAAGTCATCAGCAATTTGCAAAGCTACCAGCTTTTGCAGTAGCTATTTATGATACAATCATAGGCGCTGAACAATCTGAGGACTATGACCTAATGCAAAAAGGAATCACATGGTTTCAGAAGAATTTTGTTGATGAGTATTATGTATTACTAGACTAATCAATCATAGGTTGTGGCGCTAACGCGCCACACCTCGCCTATCTCATAGAGGTACCAACCCCAATCCGAAAAAAGTAAATCTAGCTTGTAGCTAATCCCTTATATATAAAAGGGGTCCCACTACTTTCTGCTTTATTCCTTGATTTAGACAGTTATCCAGGTTAAAAATCGTTTTGACACCCATAAGAGTACTTATGCAAGATATTGATATAAAAAAATTATTAAAAAAAGATTTAGAGAACCTTCCCCCTGAGACCAGACGCCAGTTAAAGAGATATCTAGTCCAATTGGATCGAAAACAAAAACATAAAAAGATACGGAATGATTTTTTAACTTTTGTAAAACATATGTGGCCTGATTTCATTGAAGGGTACCATCATAAAATTGTTGCAGAAAAATTTAATAAATTAAAATCTGGAGAGATTAAGAGACTCATTATCAACATGCCACCTAGGCATACAAAATCTGAATTTGCATCTTATTTGCTGCCATCGTGGATGATTGGTGGAAATCCAAAATTAAAAATTATTCAAGCAACTCACACAGCTGAACTTGCTGTAAGGTTTGGTCGTAAGGCTAAACACTTAATGGATAGTGAAGAGTATAAAGAAGTCTTTCCAACTAGACTCATGGAAGATAGTAAAGCTGCTGGTCGCTGGGAAACAGCACAAGGCGGCGAGTACTTTGCAGTTGGTGTGGAAGGCGCTGTAACCGGAAGAGGTGCGGACCTATTAATTATTGATGATCCTCACTCGGAGCAAGATGCCATGTCTAAGAAAGCATTAGATAGAGCTTATGAATGGTACACAACAGGACCACGACAAAGACTTCAGCCTGGTGGAAGAATTGTATTGGTTATGACAAGATGGAATAAAGGAGATCTAACAGGGCTATTACAAAATGCTCAAAAAGAACCTAAAGCCGATCAGTGGGAGGTGGTGGAGTTTCCAGCGATTATGCCATCGGGTAAACCTATTTGGCCGGAGTACTGGGAACTAGAACAATTATTATCTGTGAAAGCATCTGTGGCATTACCTAAATGGAATGCGCAGTATATGCAGAACCCAACTTCTGAAGAAGGAGCTTTAATTAAAAGGGAGTGGTGGAAGAAATGGCCCGAAGATCGAGGCATTCCTAAATGTGATTATGTTATACAGAGTTATGATACGGCTTATCTTAAAAAAGAGACTGCTGACTTTAGTGCTATTACCACTTGGGGTGTATTTAGAGAAAATGAAGATACTAAACCTAATTTAATTTTACTAGATGCAGTTAAGGAACGATTCGAGTTTCCAGATCTTAGACGCGAGGCTCTGAAGTTATATAAATACTGGGAGCCTGAGATAGTTTTAATAGAAGCGAAAGCTGCTGGACTGCCGCTGACATACGAATTGAGAAATATGGGAATCCCAGTTATTAACTTTACGCCGAGCCGTGGAAATGATAAACATAGTAGAGTTAATTCAGTTTCGCCGCTATTTGAAGCTGGACAGGTCTGGGCTCCGACCCACCTGCAATTTGCACAAGAAGTCATGGAGGAGTGTGCATCATTCCCTTATGGCGAACATGATGACCTTGTGGATAGTACAACACAAGCCGTTATGAGATTTAGACAAGGAGGACTCTTGGGTCACCCGGAAGACTACAAAGAAAAACCTCGACCAATGGATTTTAAGGAGTATTATTAGATATGTATGTAAAAGCAGTATTCGAAGTTTTTAAAATACTCGGTAAATTAGGAATTAAGAACAAAGATATCATTGGAATGGGTGGAGATATCGTAAAAATGGGAAAAAGCCTGTTTAATACCCGAATTAACCCCAAATTACTTCAATTTATCGAAAAAAACCAAAAAATTCCGACTAAAATCCTTGAAGAAATCAAACTTCACGCAAGAACGCTAAAAAACGCGTCTGAAAACCAAAAAAACCTGTTTTTAGAGAATCTGAAGAGTATTCAGAAGGCAAAAACGCTAAAGCCGCCAGTTTCTAGTGTCCAGCGACCAGGATCTAGCAACTTAAGCATCGGTGAAAGGATGTCTAAAATTAAAGGTCT
>VTLG01016083.1_pt1 | contig 10040 bp, 10 predicted proteins | sample 4694571 | NCBI WGS metagenome assembly VTLG01 (sample SAMN12604809, study PRJNA352737) | marine metagenome | biome: ENVO:00000447; feature: ENVO:00000209|ENVO:00000569|ENVO:01000036; material: ENVO:00002151; isolation source: viral sequences binned using virsorter ...
TAAAAATGTAGCACTTATGATGCTTGTATGATTGTTAAGCCCATAGAAAGAAAAGAAGCAAAACGAATTTGTAAACTACACCCACATGCTGAATCTTTACCAAATAGTGCTAAATATTATTTTGCAGCATATATAGATGGAAAGACTGCAGGGCTTGCTGTTTGGGGCTGGGGAATTGTGCCACGAAAAACACCAAAAGCATTGTTTGGAGAAGCAGGAGAGTTTGATGATTACTTAGAGTTGTGTAGGTTTTTTGTGTTTGATTGGTGTCCCCCCAATACTGCAAGTCGTTTTTTATCTTTTACACACAGGTTATTAAAAAAACATACAAAAATAAAATATCTATATACTTATGCAGCAGGTTTTCAGGGGTTGATTGGTACAATATATCAGGCTGCAAACTATGACTATATTGGTAAAAAAGTGTGTTCTTTGATATATATCCCTCAGCGAGGAATTGTACACCCAATTGCACTGTGGCACAGATATTCTGTAAACAGTTTATCAAAGCTAAAGGGGATATTCCCCAATGTACAGAAGTGGGTAGGGCATAACTTTGTTTATATTTATTGGCTGCGAGGAAAAAAAGAACTAATGGAACATGCCAAGTTTGACACACACAAGATATACCCAACAACAGAAGATTTGGAAATATGGCTTGAAGATGAGCATGGTAAAAAAGAAAACATATCGGTTGAGTTTGCTAAAACAGTTCCACTCATAAAGCTTAAATCAAACAGAAACAATTGCGATGTTGGTGTAATTAGTAGCACATCATCAATCCATGATGAAAGTGGAGGGGCAGTACCTACCACATCGCTCAACAATTAAAAAATACCTGATATAACAGGGAATTAACAGGGGAATATGGGAAAGTTTAAAAAAGGTGAAAGTGGTAATCCAAGTGGAAGACCAAAGGGAACATCAACTCTTGCTGGGTTAATTAAAAAAATTGGCAATGAAAACATTGCAAAAGACAACCCTTATGACAAGTTAGAGTTTATTGTAAGGAAAGTATTTGATTTTGCTGTTCAGGGTGAGTCTTGGGCAGTCCATTTTATAGCAGACAGATTAGAGGGGAAGCCAAAACAGATTGTAGGATTACAAGAGGTAAAAGACGAACCAATACAGGTGTTTGATTTAGATGAAGTGGAAGATTGATGAAACTCGGAGAAAGATTTTAGACGATGAATCACGCTACAAGATATTAGTATGTGGTAGACGCTGGGGTAAAACTTTTTTTAGTTTGCTTTGGTTGCTATCAAAAGAAATAAACCAAGACGAGAGAAGATGGATTATTTACCCAACATATCGCCAAGCAAAGATGGTTGCATGGGGCGTTCTTAAAAGTATTTTTAGAGATAGAGATGTTATAATAAATCAAAGTGAATTGTCTGTGTTATTGCCCAATGGTGCAAGAATAGAATTAAAAGGGGCTGACAAAGAGGATAGTTTGAGAGGTGTTAGTTTGACTGCTTGTGTGTTAGATGAATATGCTTACATGAAACCTAATGTATGGGGAGAGATTGTTCAACCTATGTTAGCAGAAACAGGTGGAGAAGCATTGTTTGTGGGAACACCGACAGGAATTCAAAACCATTTCTACGATATGTTTGTTCAGGGGCAATCTGATAATACCGATTACAAGAGTTGGCAATTTACTACTATTGATGGGGGCTTTATTCCTCAGGAAGAAATAGAAACAGCAAAAAGGAATTTAGACACAAGAACATTTAGGCAAGAGTATCTTGCTTCCTTTGAAACAGCTGCAAACAAATGTGCTTATAATTTTAACAGAGATATCCATTGTAAAGAATTAGATATATCAACAAGGAAGTTTTGGGGGATTGATTTTGGGGTATCGAGTTATATGACTGCACTTTTAATGTGTGAGTTAGTAGATGGAACAGTCTATGTATATGACGAGATAGGGATTCAAAACTCTAACACTTTTGAATTGGCAAGATTAATGAAAGACAAAGCACCTGATATTCCCTGCTATCCTGACCCTGCTGGAAAAGCACGAACAAGCAATAGCACTAAGTCTGACCATAGAATATTACAAGATTCAGGGTTTACTGTTATAGCAAGGAAAGCTAACCCAACCCAAAAGGACAGGCTGAACTCTTTAAACAAAATGTTAGAGAATGCCAAAGGGGAACAAAAATTATTTATTAATCCCAACTGCGTTAAAACAATTAGGGATTTAGAATTAACAACATTAGAAAATGACAGAATATTAAAAACCGAAACATTATCTCACTTTCTTGATGCACTTATGTATCCAGTTGAGTATAGATATGGATTCAGGGGACAAGGGAGTGTTATCAAATGGTAGAATTTTTTTTAGGATTGTTTGTAGGAATTTCAATCTGTTTGTCTTTGTGTTTTGGTTATGGGATATATGTTTTAAGAGAGAAAGAAGAAAAGGCAAACAACTTCCTTGATATAGTAGCAAAACAAATAAAGGAAGTGGAAGAAAGTGCCGACAAAACAAATTATAAAAGGTACGAATCATGATATTATACAACTTAACAGAACAGATGATGATGAAAACATTAATGGAGGCGATTGACCAACAACACGACAGCCAAATGGAAGAGAGAGAGAGATTATTAGATTATTTCGAGGGACTTAACTTATCCCACGATATAAAAGAATATTTTGACAGCGAGAGCCTTTCACAAGTTCCACCGATGTATATTAATTTAGTAAGAAACATCATAAGTCGCAGGGCATTAGTATATCAACAAGCACCAGTAAGATATAACGACAGATACAATGAAGTAATGGGGGATTTAGATTCCTTTATGAAACAATTTGAACAGTTGGTGTATTTATTGGGAACTGAGGGATTATATACTTTTTGGGACGAAACCGAAAAACAACTCAAATATAGACCTATTCATTTCTTTACACCTTATTTCTTGCCAAACGAAGATGAACCATTTATGGTAATGTGGCAAGTAGAAAACCAATTACAAGCACGAACACAAGATGCTCAGTATATGGTTTGGAGTAGAGATACAGAAGAAATGGAGGGCAAACATTTTATTATTTCTCAGCGAGGTAAAATTACTTCTGTTGTCCCTGATGACAAAAATCCCTTTGGAGATATTATCCCTTTTAATGTGGCTCACAGATACCCATTTACAAGAGATTATTTTAGAGAGGGTAGTTCTGATTTAGTAGATGGCATGAGAAGTGTGAATATTCTTTTAACAGAATTGGCTTTACATGGACGATTTATGTTGGGACAACCTATGTTTACAGGACTTGATACCGAGCAGAGAATTAGCATGGGGCAAGACAAAGCATTGGTATTACCAGAGGGAGCAAGTTTTAGTTATGCTTCTCCTAATGCTGATATTAATGGAATGGTAGAAAGCACAAAATATATGATTGATAGTTTGGCACAATCTAACAATGTCAAGATTAATTGGACTAACAACCAAGCAGAGAGTGGCTTATCAAAGAAAATGGGGCAATTAGATTTAATGGACGCATTGCGAAGCGATACAGAACAAATTTATAGACCATTTGAAAAGAAACAATTTGAAATTGCCAAACGAATAGCAGAAATATCAGGGGGAGTTAATATCCCTGAACAATTCAGCATTGACTTTGCAGAGAGAGAAGTGCCTATGAGTCAGCAAGAGGAAATTCAATACTATACTTGGGCATTTGCTAACAACCTTGAAACAAGACAATCATATCTACGAAAGAAAAATCCTGACTTAGAAGAACAAGAGATTGATGGCATTATTGAACGAATAGATGAGGAATCGCCAAAAGAACCTCAAGAACAAGACGAAACACAATCAATTATTGATAGAATAGGAAAGCAAGTTGGCTAATTTAGATTTTTTTAAAAGAGAGATAGAGAATATCCAAAGACAACTAATGAGTAGGTTGGACGAGTTGGTAGTAGGGCTTGGACAAGTATCTCATACCGAATTAATGCAGTTGGCTAAACAGATTGATTTCTTTCAAGAAATGGACAGGCTGGGTTATAGTAGGTTGTTGCAAAAGGTAAGCGATGCCTATGATGACAGGATTGCAATGGTATTTTCAGAATTAACTAAGAAAGAATTGGGAAGCGTATCGGTAGCCAGTATTGATGCATTAAGAGAATTAAAGAATTTTGAGATGACCTACCTTACAGGACAAGCAAGGCAGTACGCAGACCAATTAAAGAATGCAATGTTAAGGGGAATCATTACTGGGCAATCTAACAAACAGATTATGTCAGGACTTTCAAGTGGGTTTGGTGTGGGAACTTATATTAGTAGTAGTGAGGTGTCGTTTTTAATTAATGATGCTTTTGCAAGATTCTCTAATACAGCAAGAGCCAAAGCATTTGAGCCATTTCCTCAAATGAAATTTCAATATATCGGTGTAAACGATAATAAAACAAGAGATGTGTGTCAACGAGCATTGCAAGAACCACCTCTAACACGAGAAGAAATAGATGGTTTGGGGTATGTAGATTTTGGAAATAGAGGTGGATATAATTGCAGACACGATTGGGTAAGAGCAAGATGAAACTAAAAGATATTCCCAAAGTGACAAATAAAATTATGAAGACCTTAGCACAACTTGCTATTGACGAGATTACTCTTGATGCTTTTCAGGGAGTATTTCAGAATGGACAAAGTGGTTTGCAGTATAAAAGCAAAGCATACAAAGAGTATAAATCAAGAGGAATGATTGGAAAGAGAACAGGTAAAAAATTAAAAGCATTTGGTAAGCAATCCATAGATACAACTACATCATTTGTGAATATGAGATTGACTGGTAGAACCCTACGAAGTATGAAACCATCAAGTAAAAAGAATACTGCAATTATTACTTATGATAAGGGGGAAATTGTGTTAGGGAATGCGAAACGAGGATACGATATCTATGACTTATCAAATGAAAGCAAAGCACAAATTTTAAAAGATTTAGAAGAACTTTATGCAGAAAACATAAAGAAATATATATCTAAAACTGAAATAATAAAATAAACAGGAGGACAATATGTCTGAAGTTCAGAACGAACAAGAAGTAAAGGTAGAAGTAAACGAAACAGTAGTAGAAACTCCTACACAGGATAATACTGGCGAATATATAGCAGAAAGCAAGAAATATCGCCAAAGGGCTCAAACAGCAGAAGCCGAGTTAAAAAAACTCAAAGATAATGTTCTTAAGCAAGAGCAAAAAAATCTTGAAGAACAAAATGAGTATAAGGAATTATACGAAACTCTGAAAAGCGAAAATGAAACACTCAAACCTAAGGTCGAAATGTTTGAAATTCAGGAAAAGCAACGCAGAGAATTTCTGCTGTCTCAACTCTCAGAAGAAGACCAAGAAATATATAACGAACTCCCTACAAATAAGTTAGAGAAGCACATAGAGAGATTGAGTAAAAGTAAAGTGCAAACAAAAGATGCGAAAGAAGTGACTTCAAGTGGTAAGTGGGCTTCGGCTACCAAATTTGGTGATTTATCAAAAGAGGATAAAGAAGAAGCACGCAAAAACCCAGCACTTTGGAAGCAATTTGTAGAGGGGTATAAATCTTAAAGGGGTAAATTATGGCTAATATTACAACTACAACAGCTGCTGGATAAAATTGGCTGCTATAAATCGCTGAACTAAGCTGGAAACCTAAACCGAAAGGCAAGGTAATCAGAACCGAAGAACAATTAAAGATTGTTCAGGGGCAGAGCATAGAAGTTGAAAAGATATAATACTTCCAAGAGGCAGCGACACATAAAGGTTTGCCAACCTTATAGTGAAAAGATATGCCGAACTTTATTGAAAAATAAAGAAGTCAATGATAAAAAACTTTGACGATAACAACTGAATTTCATACCAGAGATGTGGAGAGATGCAATTCTTGATTATGCTGAAAGACGCTTTGTCTTAAGAAATCAAGTTCAGGATTTCTCAAGCATGTTAGCAGGTGGTGGAGATATTTTACACATTCCCAAAGTAACTGAAGAAACTGCAGCTGCAAAGTCTGCAGGGAGTGCAGTGACTTATTCTGCGAACACAGATGGCAAGATTGACTTAACAGTTAATCAACACCATTATGAAGCAAAACGAATTGAAGACATTGTCAAAGTACAAGAGTCAGCAGATTTGTTTAACGCTTACGCTCGTTCAATGGGATATGCCTTAGCGAAGAAAGTCGAAAATTACTTAGCAGTAGATATTTTACAAGCTGCTACAGGTAATGATGTGACACTTGCAGCCGATAATACTTTTACCACTGCATTACTAAGAAGTGGATTACAAAAACTTCTTGATGCAGGACATGACTATACTGATGGACAAACATTCTTATATGCAAGTCCAGCAGCTTATATGTCTTTACTTTCATTAGGAGATTTCACAGAAGCTCAAAAAAGAGGCGATGCTGAAAATCCAAATGTAAATGGTAGAATTATGCAGGCTTATGGTTTAAGTGTTTATGCATCAACAGACTGGGACGACGATGGTGGCACTGGCGATGAAACTGCAACTATTTTTAATAAAGATAGTGTGTATTTTGCACAGCAAATATCACCAAGAGTTCAGAGCTCATACGATATAGACCATCTTTCAACTTCGGTTGTTGCTGATGTTCTTTTCGGTGCAGTTCTTTCTCACGCTGCAGGTTCAACTGCTATGGCTGTTGTTAATTTCAACAATCCATAAAGCTGAATAATCTTAATGTGGGGTGGGGGAAACCTTACCTCACATAAGAGAAAAATTTTATGCCAATATACGATTATAGATGTGATTGTGGGAAAGACTTTGAGTGCTTTCAACAATTTCACGATAAAAAATTAAAACAATGTCTTTGTGAAAAAAAAGGCAATGTAAAACGATTAATTTCAAAACCAATGATTATCTCTGATGATGTTGGTAGAGGAACAAAACGAATGAATGATAAAACATTATATAAGGAGTTAGACATTGAGTAGTAATACGAACATAGGGAATACACCTGTTAATCAGGGTTATGTTCAATTATTCCATACTGGAGAAACAGGGGGATTGGATACCACACTTCGTCTTATGTATGATGGAGATGGCACTGCTTCTGATTTGTATGTTGCTACGAATAAAGTCAAAATAGGTACTTCTTTCCAAATTGGCTCATCAACAGCAGTCACAGGCATATTAGATGAAAACAATATGGCATCTGATAGTGATGTAAAATTAGCAACTCAACAATCCATTAAAGCGTATGTAGATACCGAAGTATCAGACCTTGTAGACTCTGCTCCTGGAACACTAAACACTTTAAATGAATTAGCAGCAGCATTGGGCGATGATGCAAGTTATGCAGCAACCATAACAACTGCATTAGGCACAAAATTAGTCAAAGCAAGTAATTTATCAGACTTGGCAAGTGCTTCTACTGCAAGAAGTAATTTAGGATTAGGTGCATTAGCAGTCTTGGGAACAGTAAATGCTTCTACCATTACAGACAATTCAGTAGGTGCAGATGAGTTAAATGTATCAGGAGATGGTAGTAGTGCTAATTTTTTAAGAAGTGATGGCGATGGCACATTCACTTGGGCAACACCAACAGACACCAATACTCAATTAAGCACAGAACAAGTTCAAGATATTGTTGGTGCTATGTTTACAAGCACAAATATTGAAACAAGAATTACTGCAACTTATCAAGATGCTACTGGAGATATAGACCTCGTAGTAGATGATATGACAGCAAATGACAATACAACTTATCTTGGTGGAACTAATCTTACTTTAAGTAGCACTACTTTTAATGTTGATGATGCTTTCTTAGTAAATGATGCAAATGATACTACTACAGGAACAATCACAGCAGCTGGATTTACTACTACTGGTACTTGGACTTTTGATGAATACACTTCAGGAACAATCGGTATTACGACTATTCAAGATAGTGGAACATCTTTTAATGATAATGATACTTCCTTAATGACTGCAGCAGCAGTTGACGATAGAATTTTAGATTATGGTTATACAACCAACACAGGAGATATGACTGGTGTTGATTTAACAGGTGGAACAGGCATTACTATATCATCAGAAACCAATACAACAAGTGGTGCTTATTCTTCTACTATTGCTATAACAGATAATTCGGTAGGGGCAACACAACTTAATGTATCAGGCAATGGAACAACATCTCAATTCTTACGAAGTGATAGTGATGGGACTTTTACATGGGCGACTCCTACTGACACAAACACAACTTATACAGCTGGAAATAATATTACATTAGATGGAACTGAGTTTGATGTAGATGATGTATTTTTAAAAAATAATGAACATGATGTTACGACTGGAATTTTAACAGCTGCTGGGTTTTTAACAACAGGGAACTTAACACTCGGTGGACACGCAGTAAATGATATTGATATTGGTTCTGAATTTGTTGATGCTGATGACCATTTAATGTCTTCGGGAGCAATTAAAGAAAAGATTGAGAGTTATGGTTATACTACGACAGGAGCAATTACTGCACTTAACAATGCTACTGCAAATGAATTAGTAACAGTAGGTTCTACTACAACAGAATTAGATGCAGAATCTACTCTTACTTATGGTTCGAGTGTTTTAGAAGTCCAACAACAAGTAAAAGTCACAGATGGAACAAGAGATATTAGATTAAATTCTAATCATGGTTCTAAAGCAGCAGTAGGCACAGTAGGTGCACACGACTTCAATTTTTTCACAGCAAATACTATTAGAGCCACAGTAGATAGTGGTGGAAATTTTGGAATTGGAACTGAAGCACCTGCACAAGACTTAACAATATATGAAGATTCAGGAGATTGTAATGTATTAATATCTTCTAACAATGGTGCTTCGCAAATATTCTTTGGCGATACTGAAGATGACAATATAGGTATTATTAGATACGACCATAGTAGTAATTATATGGCATTTACTACTAATACTGCCGAAGCAATGAGATTTGATAGCAGTCAAAATACAATAATACCAGCAACTAAAAGACTTTATTTAGATGCTGGTGATAATACTTATATAACTGAGGTTACAGGAGACGCTATTGATGTTGTAGCAGGAGGAGTTAAATCAGCTACAATGACAAATACTTATTTTGAAGTTGGTCCAGGAAGTGCTGATGTAGATTTTAGAGTAGATGGTTCAGGAGGAAGTGCTGCTTTTACAGTTGATGCAGGTGCTGATAGTGGTGTAGGTTCTGTAACTGTAGCAGGTGCTTTATCAGCAGGTTCAATCACTGGTGTAACAAATTATATTGGTACAAATGTTATTGCTAATACTTATAAATATAATAATAGTGGTAGTGCTGGAGCTACTGCATTTACGATTGGTGCTAGTGGTGGTGTAACATTTACTGCAGCAACTGCTTTTGCAAACTCTGTATTTGAATCTTCAGGTGGTATTGTATCAATTAAAAATTCAAATTCAGATGTAGATATTGGAGCTACTTTGGGAAGAGTTGATTTCTCAGCATCAAATGAATCTGCAGGTAGTGATTCTTTATTATTAGCAGCTTCTATTCAAGCATTAACTACAGCAGACTTTACAGCAAGTTCTAATAAAACAGATTTAGTATTCCTATTAGGAGTATCTGAAATTGCTACAGAAAAATTTAGAATATTAAGTGATGGTAAAATAAAGATTGGTAATGCATACACTTTACCAGCTGCTGATGGTTCTGCGAATCAAATATTAAAAACAGATGGTAGTGGAACAGTATCTTTTGCAGCTGAATCAACTCCTGCAGTAACTGCACTTAACAATGCTACTGCAAATGAATTAGTAACAGTAGGTTCTACTACAACAGAATTAGATGCAGAATCTACTCTTACTTTTGATGGAACAGATTTAAAACTACTTGGCGATAATTTGGAAATGAGATGGGGCGATAGTCAAGATTTTAAAATTTATGTTGATACAGTTACTGCTTATCTTAAAAATGTAACTCAAGATGGAGATATAAGACTTCAAATTAATGATGGTGGTAGTAATTTAACTGCTATTAAAATTGATGGAAGTGAAGTAGGTAGAGTGCAATTACC
>VTLG01003371.1_pt1 | contig 10039 bp, 12 predicted proteins | sample 4694571 | NCBI WGS metagenome assembly VTLG01 (sample SAMN12604809, study PRJNA352737) | marine metagenome | biome: ENVO:00000447; feature: ENVO:00000209|ENVO:00000569|ENVO:01000036; material: ENVO:00002151; isolation source: viral sequences binned using virsorter ...
TCACATAGAGTACTCGAAGAATTAACTGAGTCATATCTTTGCTTAGATGCAGATACTATATTTACTCGACCAGTTGAATTTAATACAGATAAGTTTCAATATTTAAAAGTAGAAGAATATCATCGCCCATACTTAGAAACATATAATAAGTTATATGATTCTAGAAGCTGTGGATTTTCTATGATATCACATCACATGATGTTTAATAAAACGTATATGGAAGAACTTATAAGTAGCATTGAGTCTAAACATGACTCATCTTTCCTTGATGCTTTATTGAAATCGATAGATGTAAATCAGAAATCAACATTTAGTGAATGGGATTTATATGGAAACTTTATGCTCCTACATCATGGTGATGTATGTGAGCTCAGAGAATTAGAATGGTATAATAATGTTACGAATATTCCAGGTGAATGGGAGCTCGAACAATATCACAATGTGTATGATTTTGTTTCAACACATGCGCACAAGAGAAAGATAACTAATGGCTAAACAAAAACCAACGATCAAAACTAAGCTTACATTTCCTGAGCTTATTGAAAAGGTAGAATTTCTAGTAAGAAAAGATAATATGACATATACCGAAGCAATCATTGAAGTATGTGAACAGAAAGAGCTAGAGCCAGAAGATGTGGCTAAACTTATTAAGAAAGGGCCACTTAAAAATAAATTGGAAGTAGAAGCAACCAAACGAAACATAGTAAAATCAAATACATCAACCCTATTTTAGTAAATAGTACGAATTAATGACTGATAATTATAATAACATAGAATATTGGACTTCATCAGATTATATTGATGAACCATATACTTTAGCAGCATATATAAAAAAATCTGCTACAAGAAATAATACTAAAAAGTTAGAATATCTTTGGGAAATCAATAAACTAGACTGCAATCAACCATTAAACTATTTCTTTGCTATTGAAAACAAAATTTTAAAATTTGGACAAAGTGATAGAGACGCTATTGGTAGATTAAATAGATATAAACATAAGCACCCTTGTCCGCATATGACTTTAGTATTTAATGAGCTATATAAAGGTAAAAATCCAAGATTATATATTAGATTAGCTGAAGGTAAAATGGTTGATTTTTCAACTGGTAAAGAAATGTGTTATCAAAATACTGCTGATTTAGAAGCAAGGCATATTATTAGATATGAAGAAGCTATTGGAATAAAACCTATGGGAAATAGTAAAGTAGGATAAAAAATGACGGGATTTGACGCATATAGAATATATAATGCAATAAGGTTACATTTCAATACTGACTTTAATGCAATTAAATATCATTTTAAGACTAAGGCATCTACTCCTAGCTCTTTTGAAATGAAGAAAGAAAGATACTTCTTTGAAAAGTTAGCTCGAACATACCCAAATCAAAATGACTTAATTGCTTTTTATACTTCTAACTTTTTAAAAGAAAATACCTGGCCAACAGAAATGAAAGACCATGTATATAAAGATTGGCAGGGTAGACTTCAGTCAGTTAGTTATCTTTTTTCAGAAGATTGTAAAACCATCTTGGACCAGGCAGAAAACCATGATTGGAATTTTACAGATTTATTTAAAACAAGAAATACTTTTTTATATGACTTATATCATTCAGATATAATCGAAATAGAAACTTTATGTTTATTTGAGATGATGTTGAAAAAGCGATGGCTTAATCTACATTCTTCTCAAGACCCACTCGGATTGTATGAAACACTATCAGCCCGAGTGTATAAATATAGAATGCTATTAGAGTTCCTCGGTATACAACCGACAACAAAAATGGCAGAAAACGCAATAAAAGTATTGACACCAATACTTAGTTGTGATAATATATAAAACATACAATAATAAAATACACTGCAATATAGGAGAAAAATAAATATGTCATTCGCGGCACTAAAGGCATCTAGAGAAGATGCAATGAATAAACTAATCAGCGCTGCTGATTCAACAAAAGACAAGTCTTATGGCAACGATGGTGAATGGAAGCCAACCGTTGATAAGGCTGGAAATGGATACGCTGTTATTCGTTTCTTACCAGCGCCACAAGGTGAAGATTTACCTTGGGCAAAGTACTGGGACCACGGGTTCAAAGGCCCAACAGGTCGTTGGTATATCGAAAACTCATTAACATCGATTGGTCAGAAAGACCCGGTTAGTGATATGAACTCTTATCTTTGGAACACAGGACGTGATGAAGATAAGGACATAGCTCGTCAACGTAAGCGTCGTTTGCATTACGTATCTAACATTATGGTGATTACTGACCAAGGTAATCCTGCTAATGAAGGTAAGGTATTCTTATACAAGTTTGGTAAGAAAATCTTTGATAAGGTTATGGATGTAATGCAACCACAGTTTGCTGATGAAACTCCAGTCAATCCATTTGACTTTTGGGGTGGAGCAGACTTTAAGTTGAAGATTCGTCAAGTAGAAGGCTATCGTAATTATGATAAGTCTGAGTTTGATAATCCTACTCCTCTACTTGGTGGAGATGATACCAAGCTTGAAGAAGTCTATGACCAACTAAAATCTTTAACAGATTTTGTTGACCCGGCTAATTTCAAGAGTTATGCGGAACTTCAGCGCAAGCTCTATGAGGTTCTTGGTGAAGATGGAGTCCCCGGTGTATCTACTGAAGTGGCTACGGAATTGAATGAAACTTCCGAGCCGGTAGTTGATGCTCCTGCACCAGTAGAACCAACTCCAGTTGCACAGCCCGCGCAAACTGGTGATACGGAAGATGATGATGCATTGAGTTATTTTGCTAAACTTGCTCAGCAAGATTAATTTAACTCATTTGAATAGGGTAGGGAGTGGTCGTTCATTGGCCACTCCCTTTTTTATACGAGTTGTCTTGCTCCCATGCCATACATAGACATGGTTAAGTCCCTGTCAGGTGTAATAGTATTTTGAATTTGAGTAACTGCCATAGATTGATTCCCTTGGCCACCACCTGCATTTTCAACTATCACAGGTTGTGATGCATTGTTTGCTTGTCTGTCTAAATTATCTTCTTGGGTGGCTGCAATCTGAGCCCCTTGGGTAGAACCAATATTAGATATTGTACCACCACCTGAATTGTCGAATGTCATTGCAAAGCCTTCAGGTATAGCTTTAGCCAATGCTGTTATATTTTTTATTCTTCCTTTATTGTCCAGGTCAGCTAACAAATCTAGGAATCGATCGATACCCGTTTTTGTTTCGCCTGAACCAAATTCTTTCATTACCTCACCAAACATTCCAACTCCATCAGCAGCTGAAATGAGAGCTGGTTTAATTTCTTTTATCTTACCACTATTTTCTGCCAACCGAATAATCTTATCCATTGGAGCTTCACCACCAAAGAGTTTACCAACACCTTCCATAAAAGCGCCAATACCCTGTCCAGCCCCGAAAGCAGCAAGACCAATTCCTATTCCGGCCATTGCTAATCCAAATGCACCGCCTTCTGCTAAGAAGTTTACCATATCGCCACCAAAGTAGTCTTTAATCGATAATAAAGTAACTACATTATCAACAATCGATTGAGCAAATCCGCCAGTTTGAAAATTAGCAAGACCGGTTGCTAAACCAGCAATGCCAGCTCCAAGACCGAAGACTGCGAGACCAACACCTATACCTGCCATTGCGAGATAAAAAGCCCCGGTACTAGCTAACATATCAAGATTGCCACCCATTTCGTCTTTAATGGATAATAAAGTTAATACATTATCTTTTATTCCTTGAGCAAAAGAACCACCAGTCATCGCATCTAATCCAGCAGATAGGCCAGATATACCAGCACCTAATCCAAATACTGCTAAACCGACTCCGATGCCAGTCATTGCTAAGAGGAAAGCTCCTCCGTCCATTATCATTTTGAGATTACCACCCAACTCGTCTTTAATCGACAATAAAGTGACTACCTGGTTCTTAATATTTTCAGCAAATCCACCTGTACCAGTAAGAGTTTTAAGACCATCAGATAATCCTGCAATTGCAGAACCTGCTCCAAACACGGCAAGACCATAACCTATACCAGTCATTGCTAAGAGGAAAGCTCCACCATCTGCCAACATAGAAACATTGCCGCCTAATTCATCTTTAATCGACAATAAAGTGACTACCTGTTCTTTGATTGTGTTGGCAAAATCAGTTCCGTCAGTAAACATTGCAACACCGGCAGCTATTCCACTACCTAAACCAAATGCAGCTAATCCGTATCCTATTCCAAGTAAAGCAAGAGTTAAAGCACCACCTTCTTTTAACATTTCAAGACCACCACCAACAGACTCTGGTATAGACATAATCTCTACAATGTTCTCCTTGATTTTCTTACCATCAAGGTTAGCGATTTTTTCAGCAAAAGTGGCTGCTCCTAATAGAGCAACTCCAATACCGGCTCCGGCTGCCCCGATTCCTAATCCGACTGCACCAATAGTACCGCCGAGAGCCTTTCCGGCTCCACCGATAGCTCCACTAAATAATTTACCCGCTCCCCCAGCAGACTTTGCTGCAGCTTTACCATTCTTTGAAATTTCTTGAAGAATACTTGTCTGTTTAGCTTCAGCATCGATGTTGGCTTTATTTGCTGCCTTTTCTTCTTGTTGAGATTCTTCTGAGCCACCAATTTCTTCTGATGCATTAGCTGCAGCTTCTTGACGAGCAAACTCTGCATCTTCGGCAGATTCATCTATAGCAGACTTTAGCTCACCCAACTTTTCATTGGTTAGCTTATTCTCCTCTAAATTCTTCTTTTCGTTATCTTCTGCCATTTTGCTTTCTTATTCTTTCGTTTTCTTTCTCAACATGTTCCTGTAGTAGTGCTATATATATTTGCCTTTCCCACGGTAACATTTCATCTAATTCGCTCAAACTATATTTATGATGTTGCATCATATTAAAGTTTGATTGATAATGATTCTCTAAACTATCATGTGAAAGGCTTATGCGAAAAAATCTTGAAATCCCGTTATTGTTTGTTTATTCTTATGTCCTGTTGGACCCGTAAATTCTACATCTAATGCCACTTTTGGTTGGCCGAGTAGATACTCATTAACTTCTTGTAATACCTTATGAGGCAAAGACTCAATAAATTCATCTAATTCCACATCAGTTGAATCTTCTACTGGATAGACATTATCAGCATCATAGACATTTTTAATCAAAGACTTGATAGTAGTAGTCAAGTCAGATGAGCTATCAATCTTATTAAGCTGATTAACTTTGATTGGTTGAAGAGTCATACCGACATCTTTAGTTATTTTAATAACCTTCTCACTTTCGAAGTCATCTGCCTTTTGAATATAAACATCATCAAGGTTGATTGTTACTGGAACTTTCTTTCCACTTTCTTCGCAAGTAATTTGTATGTCAGCTGTCTCACCGACTGCCTTTGACCTAATTTTAATAAAAGCATATTCCATATCATAAGTGGCGACTTTATTTACGTCTAACTTATTGAATGTACATGCCTTGACAATATCTTTGAGTGCATTGAAGACGGTTCCGCCTTCTCCAGTTTCCTGAGCAATCATAAGATTTTTTTCCTCTTTCACGAGGAATGGACGATACTCTATCACTTCACCCGAAGATGGTAACGTCATTGTGTACTTTGGTACTTCTAATTTTGGTAGTGCCATAATCTATTGCATCCTATATTATTCTTGTAAAGCCTCCGATTGTTGTTCCAATACCCGAGACGACAGAGGCTATCGCGCCTTCAGGTACCATATTTTCAAAAGTAAATGTTACAGTCATTTTCTGTAAAGTATCAGATGATGTTTGATTTAAATCAATCGAGCTCTGTGAGATAGGAAACGCATTTTGTAATCTCATGCCATAAACAGGAACATTCTGTTCATTCAATTGTTGAATTACAACGTCTGTTGCATAATCTTCTCGGTATGATAAGAGATAGTTTTCTCTTGGCATAATAAGATTTAACCAATTATCAAACATCTTTCTTACATACATATCATTGGTTAAAAGAAAACTAAACTCTACATCTGGTGCATTATAACCATTAGGTAGTTTGATTGGAAACGAAATGGTTTGATAATCCAGAGTCGTAAGTTCAAGACCAGGCAAAGAGCAGCTTTCACAAAGTAATGCCATATCTCGTGGGTCATTCAATAATGAAGCAGGATTGAATCCGCCACTTAATGCAGAAGAAAGGGCTCCTTGTAAATCTAAATTGATAAGAGATTGTTGTGGTGGAGTCATAAAGATAGCAAATCTATTTGCTCTGGCCACACCACCACGTTTACTGAAGACGCCTTTAATAGAATCAACTCCGGTCGGGGTTATTGCATTTAATGCTTTATTAATTATACTCATATCATTTTCCTTGAGTCAGACCAGACTTTAGATACTCCAGCTTTCTTAAATTGTTCAGATGGTAAGAATAAAGTAAAGTCCCAATCAGATGAAGGTACCTGAACAATTCTTGATGCCACATGACCATTCAAATATTGTTTATAGCAGGGTTTATAAAATCTTAATTTACTTGCACCTTTTAATCGGCCAAGAGTAACACGTATCTTTGTAGCAAAATCAGAGTCGCCAGTCTTATAATCTAATAAGCCATCCATTAATCGAGCTCTAAGCATTGGTGGCAAATAATGCATATTTAATCCGAAGAAACCACCAGGAGCAGGTTTGACCGCAATTATAAGAGGAAATCTATCGTAATAAGGCAAAGTCTTTTTGTGTTTAGGGTCATAGAAATACATATACATACGACCAGGCAAGATTCGACGAGCCAATTCAACGTCAGGGTCTTTTAACATACCAGACCGATTGACTCTTTTCATTCCACGTAGTTGTTTACGGAACCAATTTAAAGAATCTTTTGTGTTTAATTGAACACCTGCTCTAAAGGCCTGAGCTTGAACCTTATCTTTATATGTCACTTTCGCCATATCTCTATTTATAAGGTTTAGCTAACCTTTATAAAGATAGAACTTATCTCAGTTGAGGACGATGCATATCCTAAAATAGCTGCAATACAATCATCACGAACAGACTTTTTCATTCGTTGAAATGAATGAATTACTTCGTTGGCATGCCATTTAGATATGACATATGTTTCACTATTACCTTTTTCTTCGATTGCTTTAGCATATTGGTCTTCGGTTATATCAGCTGCTTCAGTTGGAGCGAGCTTTTGCATATCCTTGTATAGGTGACTTACTACAAATTCAGGCTTGGTCTCATACATTTTCATTATATCTTTCCATGCAGGAACAGAAAACTTTTTATCAAACTCTCGCATAATTCGGAATAATGGACCACCACCAACTTTACCACCAGCAGCATGTTTGCCATTTATCTCACCAATTACATCAGCTGGCTTACCAAATAATCGAAAGGTTATCTTACCTCCAGTAAAGAATATTTCATTGCCCATTGCTTTAACATAAGATGCACCGGTTTTAAAGCTCTCATACTTAAACTCTTGTTTGATTCCGTCGTTGAATATCTTAACAGACGCCTTCTTTTTAGTAGCTTTGAGAGATACTCCAACTATATCCTTTGACTTATAGGATTCGTAGATAAACTCATTGAGGTCAATGATTGATGTATATTGTTTAAAGTTGTGATTTAGAAATGATTTCTTAACCAACCAAATGTCAGCAGGATTCCACTTATCGATACCCATATTCTTACCAGACTCACGGATAAGTTTGGTGGCAGCATTAGAAATGTTAGTGACAAATTTAGATTTAGAACGTTGACATACTACAACATTCTGTCTACCAAGAAAGTCATATGTTGCTTCTGCTGAAAGTCGAGATGATTCTAACCAACCCTTTCCTGCTATCTCAAACAAATCGTTAATAGTAAACTTCGATTGAACATTCTTCTGAGCTGCCTGAAGGTCTGCCATACTAAATTTTGTAGCGGGTTTCATCATCTTTGCAGCTATGAATATACCCTGTAAAGTCTCTTGTTGGTCTGTATTAAGAGACTTAGATGCATCAGGTTTAGCCCCGATAATCATACCATTCTTGAGATATACTCCACCAATAGAAGAACCAGCAGCATTCTGAGCCTTTCCACTCGTATCATACTTACCTCTCATTTTCTTGGCAATCGTCTTTAACTCAATGGCTCGGTCACTCTTTGGTACATAGACCGAGGCTACATTCTTTTTGAGAGCTACTACCTTGACATATCCTAACTTCTGTAGGTCTGCAATAACTTTAGCTAATTTGGGGTCTGGTCTTTTAACTGCCATATCTTCTCCTATTTATATTATAGCAGTACGATATCTTATTTTTTAAGTGGTGTCAAGAGTTTAATGCCAAGTTTCTTGAGGGTATCTTCTGTCCAAATGTGAAACTTCCAGCCTCTATCCTTTGCATATTCATCAGCTGCTTTCCACTTCGACTCATTCTTGATATAGGTTATTGCTTCTTTAACGAACTTCTTTGTCTTACGTCGAGTCTTATCAGGCTTTTTGGTTTGAATCTTTGGCTTAATCTCAATCAGATGAACCTGATTATCAGAAGTCGTCATCTTTACATCCATAAAGTAACGATGTACTCGATTGTCGGTTGCACAACGATAAGGAATGATTACCTCTTCACTCGACCATGACTTGATGTCTTTATTCTCATCTATCCACCGAAAGACTTGACGTTCCCAAAGACTACGAAAGAAGACTCTACTATGATCGCCTTCGTATTTATCCTTATTTTTAACTGTATACCTACCACTATATGCCATAACAAATCCTTACTTTTTCTTATAAATAACAATATTACTATTTATAGGAAAAAACAATATGCTAGGAAAAATAGGTAGCTCACTCAAAAATGCAGGCTCATCGGCTCTCAGTCAAGTAACCGGCCAACTCGATGAAATTACATCTAAGTTCACGAATCTCGCCGGAGGTGGAGAAAAGTCGACTGCTGAGAAGAACACGACAGACTTAATCTTTCCTATCGAGATGGCAGGACAACCTCGACCTTGTGTCTGTTTCACATGTTTTGCTAAGATTGATAATAAGCCAGTTCAACTCCACACATGGTTTCCGATACCAGCCGGTGTACAATTTTCTGATAGTGCTGAATACAATTCTGTGAGTCTCGGAGCAATTGGAGGTGGAATTGCAGCAGACATTCAAGAAGGGTTGAATAAAGGAGAAGGTTTTAGCGGTATTGCAGGAAGAATCACTGACCGAATATCATCTCTTAAAATGTCTGATGTTGGAACAATCGTTAAGTCAGCGAATCCTTATAAGGACCAGATATCTCTTGCGACGAGACAGGTCAAGAATCCAAACACCAACGTTATCTTTGACTCTCACCCAATACGTACATTCTCGTTTTCTTTTAAGATGATTGCGAAGAGTAAGGACGAGGCAGAACTCATTCGACAAATACATGAGAGGTTTCGACATTTTACATATGCAGAAGTCGTCAATGAAGCGACCAATTTTATGCTAGCCTTTCCACCTACATGGCTCGTACGATTCTTTAACCCAGATAAGGACGGAAACTTTAGCGAGTCTATACATATTCCGCGCATATTCTCTTGCTATCTTCGGTCTGTAGGAACAAACATTAATTCGACTAGTGTCACATTCTACAACGATGGAGCTCCCACCGAAGTAGATATTACGTTAGAATTTCAAGAGACACGCGCTCTCACTCGAAAAGACATTAAGGAAATGGAGCTCAACAAACTCAAACTACGAGGAATCGACCCTGAGACTGGTCAGCCAACTCTTTCTAATGTTACCGATCCTGATGCTCCACAAATCCCTGATAAAACAGATGCAGAACCAGAGACGACACCCGATGCCGAACCAAATGATACGACGAATGGAAGTTAACACGCTATGAGTTTCTTTAAACAATTCCCAAAAACCACATACGATCTGAAGCAAGATGGTAATCTTATAGAGATAAGAGACATCTTTCGTAACGTTGACGTCAACGAGAAACTCATTAATCCAGCATCTGCATATCAGTACTATTACATACAAGATGGAGAGAGACCAGACCAGATAGCAAACAAGCTCTATGGTAATCCACGATACTATT
>VTLG01006868.1_pt1 | contig 10039 bp, 14 predicted proteins | sample 4694571 | NCBI WGS metagenome assembly VTLG01 (sample SAMN12604809, study PRJNA352737) | marine metagenome | biome: ENVO:00000447; feature: ENVO:00000209|ENVO:00000569|ENVO:01000036; material: ENVO:00002151; isolation source: viral sequences binned using virsorter ...
TTAAACTTGTTGTTACATTTGTTATAAGAAGATAATTAATATAGGTAATGTTCCTGGAACGTTCTGGGAACATATCCTAAACAAAAGGAGAATAATACATGAACTATGGTTTAAGACATGGAACTGTACATAAGCTAACTTCTGGAAGTTCATCTTCTGCAAGCTCGGCTTTTTCAGCTAACATAGAATATATAAGAGTTGTAGGTACTATTGCTTGTCATATACATATAGCAGTATCACCAACAGCAACTACAAGTACTACTTACTTACCTGCAGGCGAAGTTGAAGTTATTAAAGTTTCAGCTGGAGAAAAAATTGCAGTATTAAGAATAGGTGGTTCTGATGGAGAACTATACGCTACAGAATTGACTGAATAATGGGTAAGGTAAGAGCAACCGAATGGAATGCTGATGCTACTAAGACTAAGTATATCAAAGAGTCTGATGGTAAATTAACTATTAATAATCAGCAAGATCTTAATCCTTTAATGAAAAGGAACAAAAGACTTTATACATTAAATGATGGTTATACAGCATCAAGAGATATGAGAAGGGTTGCTAGTGTACCACCTATTATTCTTCAAATATGGTCAAAAGAATATAATGGAACTAATAATTGGTGGGGATTACCAAAAGAAATTCAAAAAAAAATTATGAGAACTAAACTTAATAGTAATGAGTTTAGATATTTTAGAACATCAGAAGGATCATTGTAATGGCATTATCATCATATTCAGAATTAAAAACAGCAGTAGCTAATTGGTTAAATAGAACAGATTTAACTGATGAGATTGCTGACGATTTTATAAAATTAACAGAAGCAGATTTTAATGCTAAATTAAGAATTAGAGCTATGGAACAAATAGATACCATAACTATTGATTCAGAAACAGAAACAGTACCTACAGGATTTATTTCAGTTAGATCATTTTATATTTTATCTAACTCAGTTAAATATCCTTTAAATTACATTACACCAGCTAATATGTTTGAAACAAAAGGTGGATCTAGAACTGGAAAACCTAGGTCTTACACAATAGAGAGTGATAATGAAACAGAAACTTTTAGATTTGGTCCTTCTCCTGATACTAGCTACACTGGTTACTTATCATACTATAAAGCTATATCAGCTCTTAGCGTCTCTAATACATCCAACTGGATGCTCGCAAATCATCCTGCAGTATATCTGTATGGATCCCTTTATCATGCAACTAACTTTCTTGGTGGAATAGATCAACAACAAGCACAGAATTGGTTAATGATGTATTCTACAGCTATGGAAAGATGTGAGCAAAACGACAAACAAGATTCATATGGTGGTGCACCTGTTACACAAAGAACAGATGTTCAAACCGACTTATCATTTTATAGGACTAGATAATGCAAGTACCTTTTGGAGAATGGCTACCTGACCAACCTGATCATAACAAGCAGGGAGCTAACGTAGCTACTAATGTTTATTACGCAGCAAATACTTATAAAAGATTTCCATCTTTAGTAAGTTATAGTGGATCATCTACTGTTGCTAAAGATTCTAGATCTGCAGGTTCTTTTAGAGATAACTCTAATACAGTTTATAACTTTGTATCTACTAAAGATACTTTGTATAGTTTAGCATCAGGATCATTTTCTGAGTTAGGTGCAGGAGGAAAATTATTAAATAATTCTTATGCTACTTGTACAATAACTGTTTCTGATTACGCAAATATTGGTGCTTCTAAAACTATTACTTTAAATAAAAATGATGGAACGACTGTTGTATTTACTTCAGTTACAGGAAGTCCATCTACAAACCAGTTTCAAGTACAAACAAATAATAATACTACTGCTACAAATTTAAAAAATACTATTAATGGTCATGCTGATTTTTCAGCAACAGTTTCATCAGCAGTAGTTACAGTTACAAGAGCTGCTGTTGGCAGAGATAATTTAACTAATGTTTCATCTGATACAACAAGATTAACAACTACAGATTTTTCTGGTGGTACACCTTTAACTGGAGATAATACAGACTTTGGAACATTTACTCAGTTTGGTGAATATGTAATATTTAGTAATGGAGTAGATGCACCTCAATATTATTTAATGGGAACATCTAGTGTATTTGCTAATCTTAGTGCAATAGTAACTGCAGGTACAGCACCTACATTTAGAGTTTCAGGAGTTGTTCGAGACTTTTTAGTTACAGGAAATATATCAGGTGCAACAAATAGAATTCAATGGTCAGGTATTAATGATATTGCTACTTGGTCAGGTAAACAATCTGATTCACAAGACCTTCCAGGTTCTGGTGGACAGGTAGTTGCAATAACCTCTGGAGAGGTTGGATATGTGTTCAGGCAGAATCAAATAATTCGTATGGACTATGTCGGAGGAGCAGTCGTATTTAGACTTTCAGTTATATCTCCAAATAGAGGAGCTATATATGGAAGAACAGTATGTCAGGATAATAGACAAATTTTTTTCTACGCAGAAGATGGTTTTTACCAAATAAATGGTGATCAAATCATGCCTATTGGGGTAGAGAAAGTAAACAGATATTTTGATCTTAATTTAAATAAAGCTTTCTCAGATAGAATTTGTGCAGCAGTAGATCCATTTAATCAGTTAGCTATGTGGTTATTTCCAAGTACATCTAATACTGCTAATACAACAGGAATTTGTGATAAAATAATTATTTACAATTATGCTACTAAAAAATGGTCATTAGCAGAAGCAAGTGCTAGTACAATTTTCTCACAGTTTGTAGGAGCATATACTGTAGAGCTTATGGATATTATATCTCAAAACTTAGAAAACATTAATGCTGCATTAGATACAGATTATTGGTCTGGTGGACAAATGTTTTTAGGAGCAATTGATTCAGATTATAAAGCAGCAATCTTTTCAGGAACAGCTAACGAATGTGAAGTAGAAACTGCAGAGTTAGAACTATTTCCTGGACTTAGAGCAAATATAACAGGTGTTAGACCTATTGTAGATGCAACAGCAACATTAACAGTTAAAGCTAGAGAAAGATTAGCAGATACAGAATCTTCTACAAGTTCAGTATCTATGAGAGATAGTGGTATTAATCCAGTTAGAAAATCTGGAAGATATATAAGAGCAAATGTTAAAGTGGCCTCTGGTACTACATTTACTCATGCACAAGGAATTGATCTTATAGCATCAAGAGCAGGTACACGATGAGTGATGAAAATAATATAGATAACGTTAGATATTCAATGGAAACACAAGAGTATTTCCAAAGACAATTAGAGTCTAGTGTTAATGAATTAATAAATAAAAATAATACTGAAAGCGATAAAGCTTACAGTTGGTTTATGAATTAGGGAGAATCATGGCAGGAAGTTATATAGGAAAATACGATACAACAGCAGCAAATAATACAGCTACTTCAACAGGTTCAGTATCTGTTGCAGAAGGTATGTTGCCATCAAACATTAATAATGCCTTTAGAGATTTAATGGCAGATATTAGACAGTTTTATAATTCTGTTGAATGGATCGAATATGGAGATGGAGCAGGAACTTACACACCAGCTTACGCATCTTCTACAAGTTTTACAATTGCAGGAGTTGACGTAACTTCTGTTTATCATGTAGGTCGTAGAGTTAAAATTGTAGCATCTACACCAGGAACAATTTATGGATCAATTTCAGCTACTGCGTTTTCAACAAACACTACAGTAACAGTTTCTTTTGATTCAGGATCTCTTTCAAATGAAGCTATAACTTCAGTACACATTGGAGCTATTAGTGCAACTAATACTTCAATACCAGAAACATTACCAATCACAGGTGATTATACTTTAGATGTATCAGGAGATATTATTTTAGATGCTGATGGTGCAAATGTTACTATTAAAGATGGTGGTACAACTACATTAGATATAGTTTCAAATGGTGCTACAGATGTAACACTAGATGCTCCAGGCGATATTCACCTAGACGCAGATGGTGGAGATATAAAATTTTATGATGGGGGTACTCAATTTGGAGAAATTACTAACTCATCAACAGATTTAGTTATTAAATCTACAACATCAGATAAAGATGTAATCATTAAAGGTAATGATGGTGGAAGTGCAATTAACGCATTATCACTAGATATGTCAGCAGCAGGAAAAGCTACATTTAATAATGATGTAGTTGTTACTGGTGATCTTACAGTATCAGGTGATGATATTACTATGGGTACTAACACTTCTGGTGCAGCTTTAATAGCAGATGGTACGAATTTTAATCCAGTAGTTATATCTGGAGATATTTCAATTGGAACAACAGGAACAGCAGCTATTGGTTCAGGTGTAATAGTTAATGCTGATGTTAATTCTTCAGCAGCTATAGAATTTTCTAAAATGGAAAATCTAACTGCATCAAGAGCTTTATATTCAGATAGTAATGGAGATGTAACTGTTAGTGATGTTACTTCTACTGAGCTTGGTTATTTAGATGGAGTATCTAGTGCAATACAAACTCAATTAGATGCTAAACAAGCAACTATAACTGGATCAGCTACAACAATTGATACAGAATCTTTAACTGCAAGCAGAGCTGTTATTTCTAACTCCTCTCAAAAGATTGCAGTATCAGATGTTACAGATACAGAATTAGGATATTTAGATGGTGTAACAAGTGCTATCCAAACTCAAATGGATACAAAAGCTACTACATCTTATGTTAATGATGCTGTTGCTGGACTTAGAACTAGAATTATTTGCGAAGCAGCAACTACAGCAAATATTACTTTATCTTCTGATCTTCAAAATGGAGATACTATTGATGGTGTAACTCTTGCTACAGGAGATCAAGTTTTAGTTAAAGATCAATCTACTGGTAGTCAAAATGGTATTTACACAGTAGTTAGTTCTGGAACAGCTAGTAGATCAACAGACTTTGATGCTATTGGTGAGCTATCAGGTCAAATGGTTATTATAAATCAAGGTTCAACTAATGATAATACTATGTGGCTTTGCACAACTAATAACACAGTTACTCTTGGTTCAGATTCAATAGCATTTACAAAAGTTACACCTCAAAATGTAGGAGATGTTACTTTAACTGGAACACAAACTTTAACGAACAAAACATTAACATCACCAATTATAGATGGTAATGGAGCTGTCTTTGAAGGATCTACAGCAGATGCTTATGAAACTACTTTAGTACCTGTTGATCCAACAGCAGACAGAACACAATACTTGTTAAACCAAACAGGATATATTCCTCTATTGGCAGCAGTAACAACTACAACGATTGCTGCAACACCAGCTGAGTTAAATATTATGGATGGTGGAACAGCAGCATCTTCTACAACTTTAGCAAATGCTGACAGATTAGTAGTTAATGATGATGGTACGATGAAACAAGTAGCATTAACAGATGTTAAAACATACTTAAATAGTGCTGGGTATGTAACAGATGACCCTACAGCCTTAGCAATCGCACTCGGATAGTTTAATTAATAATAAAAGGAGAAAACACAAATGGCAAATACATTTAAAGTAGTTACATTTGCAGCAGAACCCTCAAGTGCTGGCACAGCGTACAAAATGTATACTGTCGCTGGTAGTACAACTACTGTTGTACTCGGTTTGATTCTTACTAATATTCATACAGCAGCAGTTACTGTTGAAGTAGAATTAGTGAGTGATACAGCAAATAGAGGTGGTGCTAATAATGTAACAAATGGTACATCATTCTTAGTGAAAGATGTAACTATACCAGCAGGAAGTTCATTAGAACTTTTATCTGGTGGAAAAGTTGTATTAGAAACTACAGATGAAATTAAAATAGACTGTTCTGTAGCTGATAAAGTTTCAGGCACATTGTCTATAATGGAGATAACATAAGATGGCTTTTATAGGTAAAAAACCAACAGACGCACCTTTAACAAGTTCTGATGTAGCAGATGGAATAATTACAAATGCTAAACTAGCACAAGATATAATTTCAGCAGACACAGCTTTAGGTGCAGAACCAGCAGACACAGATGAATTTTTAGTATCTGACGCTGGAACTTTAAAGCGAATGGATTATTCGCATATTAAAGCATCTCCAGGTCTAGTTAAAGTTCATCAAATTTCTGAAACAAGCGAAGTTGGTAATATAGCTTTTAGTAGTACATATATTACATCAACTTATGGACATTATTTAATAATAGGTAATGTTAAATGTACTACTGATGATAGGACTTTTGGGTGTAGATTTTCAGTAGATGGTACAGATGATAGTGGCAGTTCTGATTATGCTTATGAAGTTGGAGATATTGGAGCATCTGATGTACAAGAAGATGAAGATAATACTTATATAGAATTAGATAGACATAATTTAGATAGTCAGGCAAATGGTTATTATCAAATGATGTTGTATCTTCATAATCCAACTAATTCAGATATTTTAACTTCTGTAACTGGACAAGCAACTTATGTTTCACAAGGTACAACTGATGATAATAAAGGAGTTAATTTTTCTGGACACATGACTTCAAGAAAAGCACATAATGGAATTAAATTTTTTATGAGTGCAGATAATATGATTGGTAAATTAACTTTATACGGATTAACAGGTAGTTAAAATTATGGTTAGATATAAAAATATAGATGGTACTAGAGTACAATTTACAGCAGAAGAAGAAACTATAAGAGATGCTGAAGAAAAAAAATGGAATGATAATGCTTTAAATAGAGCATTAGGACAATTAAGATATAAAAGAAATAAACTTTTACAAGAAACAGATTACCTAGCTTTATCAGATCAAACTTTAAGCGATGATTGGAAAACTTATAGACAAGAATTGAGAGATTTACCATCAGGATTAGATACAGTTGAAAAAGTAAACGAAAAAGAATTTCCAACAAAACCAGGAGAATAATCAATGTATATAGGAAAAGAGCCGATAGTAGGAAACTTTCAAAAGTGTGATGCTATTAGTGTAGTTAATGGACAAGCAGCATACACACTACAAGTAAGCTCAACAAATGTAGTTCCTGAAAGTGCAAATCACATGCTGGTTTCACTTAATGGAATTTTACAAGCACCAGTAACTTCATTTACAGTATCTGGTTCAACACTTACTTTTGCATCAAACTTAGCAACTGGCGATGTTATAGACTTTGTAATCTTGTTAGGTAATGTTCTTGATCTTGGAACACCAAGCGATGGAACTGTAACCAATGCAAAATTAGGAACTGATGTTATTTCTGGTGAAACAGATATAGGTGGAGCTATAGCTGATGCTGATTTATTTTTACTAGATGATGGAGCTGGTGGAACTTTAAGAAAAACTGCTGCATCAAGAATTAAAACTTATGTTGGTGGTGGAAAAATTGGACAAGTTGTATCTACTACTAAAACAGATACTACTTCTGTTACTCAATCATCAAGTTATGCAGATATATCAGGAATGTCAGTAGATATAACTCCATCTGCAACATCAAGTAAAATTTTAGTTTTTGTTTCTTGTTATCCAGCAACAGAAACTGGTTATAATTGTCTTATTAAACTTGTAAGAGGTTCAACAGACATTTGTATTGGAGATGCTGCTAGCAGTAGATCAAGAGTATCAACTGGTACTAGACCACATTCAACTTATGACATAGCAGCAAGAACAATAAATTATTTAGATTCTCCATCAACTACAAGTTCGACTACTTATAAATTACAATGGCGACAAGTTGATAATACAACTGCATATTTAAACAGATCATATAATGATGCAGACGATCAACATAGACCAAGATTAGCGTCAACAATTACAGTTATGGAGGTATTAGCATAATGGCAGATTTACATAAAGCGATATATAATATTCATACAAACGTAAAAGGTATAAACGGAGATACTCAAGAAACTATTACGGCTTGGGATGAAAACAACAGTTTAGTTACTATTGATTGGTCACAAGTTAATACTTGGACAGATCCTGATGAATATAAATACAAAAGACAAGCAGAATATCCATCTATTGTAGATCAATTAGACGACATCTACCACAATGGAATTGATGGTTGGAAAGCTACTATCAAAACAACTAAAGACAAATATCCGAAGGAGTAATCAATGGCAATTAAAGTAGCCAATAATCAATCCTTGACTGCGATAACAGCTTTACCAGCAGCAGTTTCTGGTGGTGCTATGACTTTATTATCTACGCAGACTGCATCTAGTTCAGCTACAATTTCTTTTACAAGTGGAATAGATTCTACTTATAAGGAATATATTTTTAAATTTATAGATATACATCCAAGTGTAAATCAAGCTGCATTTCAATTTAATATGAGTGCAGACTCAGGTTCAAATTATAATGTTACTAAAACATCTAGTATGTTTAGAGCTTACCACAATGAAGCTGGTGATAGCACAGCTTTAGCTTATCATCCACAACAAGATTTAGCACAAGGAACAGGGTTTCAAACTATAGGTTATGGAATAGGTACTGACAATGATCAAAGTTTATCAGGTGAGCTTCATTTATTTGAGCCGTCAAGTACAACATTTGTTAAACATTTTATTGCTACTTGTAATCTTTATGAAGCTGGTGATTATAATCAACAACAATTTTTGGGTGGATATGGAAATACAACATCTGCTGTAGATGCTGTCCAATTCAAAATGGATAGTGGCAATATAGATGCTGGAACTTTTAAACTTTATGGAGTTTCATAAATGGCATTAGTTAAATACAACAACAATTCTATAAGTGCTATTACAGCAGCTTCTAGCTTACCTACTGGTGCTATGACTTTAATTAAAGAACAAACAGCATCAGACAGTTCGACTATTAGCTTTGTTAATGGAACTTCAGATGTGGTCTTGGATAGCACATATCCTATTTATTTATTTAAGTTTATTAATGTAAACCCAGTTTCTGGTGCAACAAATCCAAATTTTGGTTTTAATGGTTCAGATGACACATCTTCTCATTCATACGATATAACAAAAACTACAACAGCAATTCAAGCATGGCATAAAGAAGATGGAACTAATCAAAGTTTATTTTATAATACAAGTTTTGATCTTGCTCAATCAACAGGTTTTCAAATGTTAAATTTTGGAGATGGAAATGTTGGTGCTGATGCTTCAGGTGTAGGAGAACTTTGGCTTTTTTCGCCAAGCAACACAACCTATGTAAAACATTTTATAGCAACTTTTAATAATTGTGCATCTGATCCAAGTTCAGAAAACGATAGAGTAGCTGGTTATTTTAATACAACAGCAGCAATAACAGCTATGCAGTTTAAATATGATAGTGGAAATATTGAAAGTGGCACAATCAAACTCTATGGAATTAAGGATAGTTAATGGCTTTAGTTAAATTAAATAATAGAGGTGTAAGATCAGCGACAACCTTTGGAAGCATATCAGCTTTAGGAGAAATGAGGTTTATTAAAAAACAAACTGCTTCATCATCTGCGACTATATCTTTTGTTGATGGAACAAGTGATGTTGTTCTTGATAATACTTACAAGGAATACTTATTTACTTGGAACAATATTCATCCCGCAACAGATAATGTTGATTTCCAGTTTAATCTTTCAGCAGATACTGGTAGTAATTATAATGTTACCAAGACAACTACTTCATGCGGTGCTTATCATGATGAAGGAGATTCATTAACAGGTTTAGAATATAATACAGGCATGGATGTAGCACAAGGAACGGGTGCTCAACTTATTAATGAAAATATTGGTAATGGAAATGATGAAAGTGCCGCTGGTTATTTAAAGTTATTTAACCCAAGTTCTACTACCTTTGTTAAGCATTTTATAGCACAAACCCAGGGATATGATCGATCAGATATTAGTAAGCATTATTTTTATGCGGGCTACGCAAATACTACTTCTGCTGTAGATGCTATACAATTTAGTTTTACAAGCGGAAACATAGACGCTGGGGATATTTGTTTATATGGAATTAATTAAGGAGAAAACATGGCAAGACATCATTTAATCAATGGAATAAAAGTACCTTTTACAGCTCAAGAAGAAGCTGAATGGGATGCTAATGAAGCAGCTCATGCTGCAAAACAAGCTAAAG
>VTLG01013885.1_pt1 | contig 10038 bp, 15 predicted proteins | sample 4694571 | NCBI WGS metagenome assembly VTLG01 (sample SAMN12604809, study PRJNA352737) | marine metagenome | biome: ENVO:00000447; feature: ENVO:00000209|ENVO:00000569|ENVO:01000036; material: ENVO:00002151; isolation source: viral sequences binned using virsorter ...
ATTTAGTGGTGATGGTAGCACAACTGATTTTACATTAGATGTAGCACCGGGTAATGTATTAGATATAGAAGTATTTGTTGGAAACGTAAGACAAGACCCTAACTCAGCATATACTGTTTCTGGAACAACACTATCGTTTACTGGTGCACCTCCTAGCGGCACAAACAATGTTTACGTTGTTCACCAAGCAAAGAGTGTAGGAACTATTGATGTCCCCACTGGTGGCGTTGCGGCAGGCAGTCTTGCCTCTTCTGTGTTAACAGGTCAAACTGATATTGGTGGAGCTATAGCTGATACTGATTTATTTTTAATAGATGACGGGGCAGGTGGAACACTTAGAAAAACTGCGGCATCTAGAATTAAAACATATGCAGGGTATGAAACTGATGCGGCACAAACATTTAATGAAAGTGGAGCAGATGTTGATTTTAGAGTGGAGGGTGATACTAATACTCATCTTTTATTTATTGATGCTAGTAATGACAGTGTAAATATCAATGCTTCAACTACCGGTGCTAAATTTTTAGTAGGCGTTGCTGATAATGCAGGAACTACTGCCCCTAGCTCGTATGGTTCTAAAAATATGGTTATCGGTAAACAAAGTGAAGGTATACATTTTGCGTGGGATGATACTAACAACAAAGGCTATATTGGTTCTTTAGAACCCGGTGTTGAATGGAGGCATTTAACTTTAAATTCTGATGGTGGTACTGTGTCTATTGGCACTAATGCGGTTGCGGGTTCATTTAGACACGAAATAAGATTTTCTGGAAATCCCGGGTATGGAATGATTTTATCTAATTCTGCTAACGTAGCAAGCACAGAGTATATAAGTTTTAGATGTGCAAGCACTCAAGAAATTGGTTCTATAAAAAGAGATGGTGGAGGAGATGCTATAGCATTTAACACATCTTCTGATTATAGACTTAAACAAGACATAGTTGATATAGATGATGGTATAACTAGACTTAAAACATTACAACCAAAAAGGTTTAAATGGAAATCAGACACATCAAGACTTGTTGATGGTTTTATTGCACATGAAGTAACAGCAGTACCAGAATCTATAACAGGCACAAAAGACGAAACAGAAAATAAATTAAATGTAGTAATTGATAATGCAGGTAGTATTATTGATGAAAATAAAACTGAACAAGAATGGACAGTTGGAAAAGCAGAGGGAAAATATCCTTCTAATTCTACTTGGTCAGCTTCTAAATCTGTTCCAAAATATCAACAAATAGATCAAGCTAAATTAGTGCCATTACTTACTGCGGCATTACAAGAAGCAGTAACAAAGATAGAAGCTCTTGAAGCAAGAATTAAAGCACTAGAGGAGGCATAACACATGAGTAAAACAACAATACCAACAGGTGGGATTACAGCAGATGCTATCACTGATGCAAAAATAGCTGATGGAGTTGTGGGAACTGAACATTTAACTGACGCAGAAGTTACTTTTGGAAAACTTTCTACAAGTGGTACAGAGGGAGATAATGTTAAAAATAGAGTGGCGAAGGCTTGGATAAATATGAATGGCACATCAACTGTTGCCATAAGAGATGACTTTAATGTTGGTAGCATTACGGACAATGGCACGGGAGATTACACAGTTACATACAGCACAAATTTAGGCGATGATGATTATGCGGTAATAGTTCAAACAGGAAGGGATGAATCAGGAAGTGGAGGCCATAATAGGCTTCACGCACCTTGTATTGATAGACAAAGCACATCAAATCATAGAATCCTCTGTATAGATTCAGATGATGATTCAGCAAAAGACATGGACTCTGTTTATTCAGTAGTTTTTGGAGATAGTTAAAATGGCAGACCAAACAAAAAGAATACTTTATATGCAAGATAGTGGTGTTTTAGCAGTTATTTGTCCCGGTTTAAAAGAAACAAGAACAGTAGAAGAAATTGCAAAAAAAGATGTGCCTACAGGAAAAAAATATAAAATAGTTAATTCTTCAGAAGTTTCAACAGATAGAACTTTTAGAAATGCTTGGGAGATAAATGAATCAGAACTAACAGACGGGGTTGGAGATTAATTATGGGAATAACTGTAAATATAGCAAAAGCAAAAAATCTTTGGAAAGATAAAATTAGAAGGGCAAGAAAATCTAAACTAGAGGCTTTAGATATTGAGTTTATGCAAGCACAAGAAACAGGTGCAGATACTTCTGTTATTATTGCAAAGAAAAAAGAGTTGAGAGATTATCCAGCAAAAGTTGATTCAGCTACAACAGTAGATGAAATAAAAGCTGTATGGGATACAGATAAATTAGGAGAAAAATAGGAGTAAAACATGGCACTAAGTAAAATAGATATAGAAAACATGGTGACAGGAGAAGTCAATGTTGCTAATGGTGGCACTGGTTTATCTTCTGGAACATCTGGACAATTTTTAAAATTTACAGGTAGCACTACTTTAGCTAGTGCGGCTAGTAGTGGCACTGTTAAACAAATAATAACTGGAGAACACAACACAGAAGTTGTTTCAAACAGTCAAAGTTTAACTGATACAGGATTAGAAGCAACAATAACTCTTTCCAGCACTTCAAGTAAGGTATTAGTTTTAGTAAATCAAAGATTAGACATGTATGGTGGTTCAAATATTGATGATTTAAGATTTTCTTGGAGAATAAGACGAGATGTATCTGGTGGTTCTAACACATACATTAGAGATTCTGGAACAGCAAATGACCAAGGAGTTTATACAGAAGGCGAAGCAAATGATAATATTTTTAGAGGATTTATGACGCAATCTGTAATTGATAGCCCTTCAAGCACTGCGGCCCTAACGTATAAAACATTTATGATAGAAAGTAATTCATCTGCCGCAATAACGGCAAACTATACTCACGGTAGTGCTAATCCAAGAAGCACAATTATATTAATGGAGTTTTAAATGAGTGAAGATAGACAAGGCGCGTTAAAAATATTCGATGCAATAATTAGCATTAACTCAGATGCAAGAGTGGTCATTAGAGGTAGAGACATAGATACTTGCACAATAGAATGGCACAATGGCACGGCAGAAATTTCTAAAGAAGATATTAAAGCGGCAATGGAGAAATTATAATGGCATATATAGGACAAGGAATTAAAAATGGCACGTTTACCGTGCTCGATACATCTGGAAACACTTACAATGGATCTAACGTTACTTTTAGTTTAGGCACACAAGTTGGTTCTGCGGCACAGCTTTTAGTATCACATGACGGGGTAATTCAAAAACCCGGAACAGACTATAGTTTAGCTACAGGTGGTACACAAATTACTTTTTCTACAGCTCCTGCATCTGGTGCAAGTATTTTTATCGTGGAGATATCTGGTGCAGTTGGTGGTCCAATGAATAGAGATTTAGACGGTGATGAATTAGTTTTAGATACTGACGGTGACACAAGTATTACAGCAGATACAGATGATCAAATTGATATTAAAGTTGCAGGCACAGATCAGATAACAATTAAAGATGGTGCTTTATCCCCAGTAACAGATAATGATATAGATTTAGGGACATCATCACTAGAATTTAAAGATGCTTTTTTTGATGGCACAGTAACCACTGATGGATTAACAGTTTCTGGCACACCTTCTTTTGCTGATGGTTCAATAGCCATTGCTGATCTTGACATCGATGGTGGCACAGATATTGGTGCAGACATTGTTGATGCTGACTTATTTATTATTGATGATGGAGCAGGAGGCACTAATAGGAAGACAGCCGCTTCTAGAATAAAAAGTTATGTTGGAGGTGGAACTCATGTTCAGACTGGTACTGCTTTTAATACTTCAAATGCAGGAACATCAGTTAGTCTTTCAAATTGTTTTAGTAGCACTTATGACTTTTATGTTATTCATTTTTATTTTCATTTTGCAAATAATACATCTGCTTTAAGATTTAGAGTACTTGATAGTGGGGGAGAAAGGTCAGAGTCTCAATATCAATACTCCAGTAGAATGTTTGAAAGTAACGGAAGTGGTGGTTCACATTCTGGTGAAAGTGCAGACTACATAGAAATTATTAATAGTGGCAGTGCAGGCTATGATGATGGAGGTGTTCATGGAATTTTACATGTGCATTTGAATAATGGTCATGGAACGACAAGTCATTCAAATACTCTTTCTATGGCAGGTTTTTACAAAAGTTCACCAGATAACAGTGTTAATAGAGTTAGAGCATATTACCATGCAAGTAATTATATAGACACTATTGCAAATCACGAAGCTACAGGATTTAAATTTTATGCAACCAGTGGTAATTTAGAATTTTGCAATGTTAAAGTTTATGGTTTAGATGGGAGTAGTTCATAATGGTTAAAGTTTGGAAAATTGAAGAAATACCTACAACAAAAATGGTTAATAATGATGTTGTTAATTTAACAGATGATGAAAGACAAGCAGTTTTAAAAGATTGGAATGAGTATGAACAAGAAAAAACCGATAATAAAATTGTTGTAATAAGAGAGATTAGAAATCAAAAACTTTCTGAAACAGATTATCTTGCTTTATCAGATGTAACAATGAGTGATGCAGTGAAAACTTGGAGACAAACACTAAGAGACTTACCGCAAAACAATACCACAGAAGCAAAACATGATGAATTATTAGCTAGAGATAGTGATGGTAATTTAAGTCATAGTGTATGGACTAAGCCTAGTTAATGTCTAAATTATCTGTAAACAATACCTACTTTACACCAGTAAAGAAAAGAACAAGTATAGGTGATTCTTCTAGAAGTAGACCAAAGAACAAAAGCACTAGAAGATTACATACTAGAACTAGAGGACAGGGTAAAGCATAATGCCATTAGGACATGGAACGATAGCTGAATTTGCCGTTGCTTCTGTTAGAGGTGGCGGTGTTCAAAACGTAGGATCACCATTTATATCTGGTTCATCTTTTTCGGCTAGTGTTAATGATTTAGAATCTGTAACAGGTTCTGCTTCTATATCACAATCTGGTTCGAGTTTAGTTTCTACCTTTTCTATTGGCACAGAAACTGTAACAGGTACAGCCGATGTTACTACAACAACGGCTGGACAGATAACTGTAGGTTTGGGTGAAGAAACACCATTTGGTGAGAACTTCCAAAACTTAATATCATTATCAACAGGTTCTCCAAACTTCTTTATTTGGAGTGAGGTTGATGATTCACAAACTGTAACATGGACGGACGTAGAGCCGGGATCAACGGACTAATAATATGGCTAATGATGCAACAGTAAATATAACCGCAACTATTCTACCAGATGAAATTTCTAAAACCATTAGTGGTTCTATGACGGTAACACCAGATGATGCAAATGATAAATGGTATTATAAAAAAACAGAGGTTACCACAACAAGTGCTGATTTAATTGCAGGTAGTTTTTTAGATTATACGGCTGTAGATCAAGACACAGCTCCAACGGCTGTGGCTACAGGAGATAAGGTAAAATTCTTATTTGTTAAAAATACTAGCACTACAGACGGTATTATGTTATCTATAGACGCTGGAACTGCGGCTTTTAACCTAGCTGATGGTATCTTTGTTGGACCTTCACAATCATGGTTTGGTAGATTACCTAACGTAACAGTTGCAGATTTACACGCCATTTCAGCAGACATAGGTGATGCTGGTGACGCAAGCGCGACAGTAATCGTAGCGGCTTTACTAGACGATGTAGGATAGGAGAGATAAATGGCGTCAACATTTTCAAGTGCATTAAATTTAGAACTTCAAGCGAGTGGAGAAAACTCGGGAACTTGGGGTACGATAACAAATAACAATTTACAAAAAGTAGAATCAGCAATCAAAGGTTATGTATCTGTTGCTATTGCAAGCACATCAGATTCACTTGCCACATCAGATGGATCTACTACAGATGAACAAAGTAACGCAATAATTAAACTAACAGGCACACTTACTGGTAATACTACCATGCAAAGTGAAGCTGTAGAAACATGGTACATTGTTGATAATGCAACAACCATGGGTACACACACATTAGGATTTAAACCAGCAGGCGGAACAGCAACCAACCTTGTAGCGGGATCTAAGCACATCTTGTATTCTGATGGTTCTACAATGTTCGATGTCTTGAACGATGCAGGAAATATCACGGCCAACGGAACACTGACCGTGGCTGGTAATGTATCATTTGACGGTGGTACTTTTGTATTTAACGAGTCTTCGGCTGATTTAGATTTTAGAATTGAGGGTAACGGCGATGCAAACTTATTTTTTAGTGATGCAGGTAATGACAGGATTGGTATTAAAACAAACTCACCTTCTACAGAATTACATGTTGTAGGTGGTGTCAAAGCCACTGGTGCAATCGACTTTGATGGTGGTGGATTTACATTTAATGATTCTCACGCCGCTGTTGATTTTAGAATAGAAACAGATACTTTAACACATGCTTTCTTTTCTGATGGTTCTGCTGATAAAATAGGTTTTGGTACATCATCGCCAACAAGTGCATTTGTTACAATCGATCAAGCAAGTTCTAGTGGAGCTATAGCTGTTTTAACATTAGATCAAGGTGATGGTGATCAAGAGTTTATACGATTTGATGGATCAACTGCGTCTGATGGTTCAGCGAGTATATCATCATCGACAGATACAGGTGGATCAAAGGTAGGTGCAATACGTATTAACATAAATGGTACTGATCGTTTCATAAGGATTTATGACTCTGCGATTTAATTATGCCTTTATCAAAATTACAGATAGCACCGGGAATAGATAAACAAAATACCGAATACGGAGCCGAGGGACGTTGGGTAGATTGTGATAACGTTCGTTTTAGATACGGTTTACCAGAAAAAATAGGTGGTTGGGAAAAAGTAACAAGTGATGCACTTGTTGGTGCAACCAGAGCTATACTATCTTATTCTGATCTCAAAGGTGTCAAGTACATTGTATATGGCACAAATAAAAAATTATATGCTTATTCTGAAGGTAGTTATGCTGACATAACTCCGACTCGTTCTACAGCTACTGGTAATATTACACAATTTGCAACAACAAACGGATCTACAACAGTGACTGTAACAGATTCTAGTCATGGTGCTTTAATTGGTGACTTTGTTACGATCGCTAGTGTAAGTGGTGCAGTAGGTGGTATATCTGCCGCTAACCTACAAGGCGAGTTTGAAATATTAACTGTACCAAGTGACGGTAGCGGTAACACATACACAATAGAAGCAAAGGCGGCGGCATCCTCTGATGCAACTGGAGCTACAGCTAATGCTACATATCAACTAAATACTGGTGCCGCTGTATCGTTATTTGGTTATGGTTGGGGTGCAGGTACATGGAGCACATCAACATGGAACACTTCCCGTGAAGGGTTGACTGGTGCAGACGGTGTTTTACTTCAATCAGCAAAGTGGGCGCTTGATAACTGGGGTGAAGATGTATTAGCTTTACAATTTGATGGTGGTTTATTTTACTGGGACACGTCTGCTGGATTATCAAGTAATTTAGCAAGCACAACTGAAGTGAGCGGTGCACCCACTAAATCTAGATTTATGATTGTATCTGGTGATGATAGACATGTTATTTGTCTTGGCACCGAAACAACAATAGGTACAACATCCACACAAGATAATATGTTTATACGTTGGTCTGATCAAGAATCAACTAGCGACTGGACACCGACTGCTACAAATACAGCAGGATCATTTAGACTAACAGACGGTAACCAAATTAATACTGCTGTAAGATCAAGAGGTGCTGTTATGATATGGACAGATACAGCATTGTATCAAATGCAATTTATTGGTGCTCCGTTAACATTTGGTTTTAAACAAATAGGTTCTAACTGTGGCGCTGTGGGTATTAACGCGGCTGTAGATGTATCTGGTAACTCATACTGGATGAGTAATGATTCTTTCTTTGTATATGATGGTGCTGTTAAAAAAATACCATGCTCAGTACAAGACTATGTATTTGATGATATTAATGAAAATGCGAAACAAGATGTATATTGTGCATCTAATTCTAACTACAATGAAGTTATGTGGTTCTACGCATCTAGTGGATCTGATCAAATAGATAGAATGGTAATATATAATTATGCAGAAAACCTTTGGTATATTGGCACCCTTGCTAGAACATCTTGGTCTGACTATGGTGTTTATCCTGTGCCTTATGCTACACAGTTTGACTCTACAGATACAACGGCAACCATATCAACAATTACAGGACTCAAAGCTGGCAGAACATTTGTATTCTTACATGAAACAGGAACAGAAGATGATGGCTCTGCTATGGCAAACCATATTGAATCTGGTGACATAGATATTGCTGATGGTGATAACTTTATGTCAGTATCAAGATTTATACCAGATTTTAAAAATTTATCTGGGACAGCAGATGTCACAATAAAAACTAGACCATATCCATCTGGCACACAAACAACTCATGGATCATTTGATGTAACAACATCTACAACAAAAGTTAATACACGTATACGTGGTAGACAAGTTGCTGTTAGAATTAGTAGTGATGCTACTGGTGATAAATGGCGATATGGCACAATGCGTTTAGATATTAGACCAGACGGAATGAGAGGTAGTTAATGAGCTTAGCTAGTTTAGTTGATAAACCTTTAATGCAAAATCCTTTGGCTGGTGGTGCAATGACCTCACCTCAAGAAAGTCAATTACAAGGTGACGCTTTAGTGCAACAAATGCAAATGCGAATGCAACAAAGAGATCAAAAAACTCCTGCTTTTATGGCATACTTTGGAGATGTTATGGACACTAAAGGATATCCAACTAAAACAATGCAGGAATATCAAAATCAATTTCCCGAAACTACACCTCAACAGGTTCCTTTAGGAGCAGGTAATCAACAAGAAGCATTTGATTTATCTAAAATAAACAAAAATCCATACAACACTGAATTTATCGGTTTAGGTGCAGATCAAACAAATTTATTTGGATATAAGGTGCCAGATGAAATTATAAAAGCACAAGAAGAAAACATGAAAAATAATCCTATTGATATGTCTGCTATTTTGCGACCGGGAATGCCGGGTTACACACCTTTGGCTCCTATTTTAGATGGCACTAAAGGATTTCCTGTAACTGTTTCTGGAGACGATTCAATCGCTACAACAGCAACAGTAGGACCAAACGTTGGAAATGAAATAGTGCCTATGGTAGAGGGAGCTGTGCAAACACCTTTATCGGGTGACCAAGGTTTAATGGATAGACTTACAAGTTTAGAACAAGGCATCGGTAGTTTACAAAACCAGATTGCTAATTTATTTCAGATGGGCCAAGCATCAGATCCTTTTGGTCTTGGTAGCTTCATAAATACAAGGAGATATTAATGGCAAAGATTGTAACACCACGTCTACCAGAAGCAACAGAAGAATATAGTAGAGAACAATTATCTCAGCTAGTACAGACATTAGAACAAGTTATCTTTGTCTTGAATAATACATATATACCAGAAAAACTACGTGAAGATGATGAGCGTATTAGTTTCTTTTTGTCATAATGCCTAACGTTTACACTAATCATAAAGCTAAATTGTCAACAAACGCATTGACAACAATATACACAGTGCCATCTACAAAAACAGCTATTATTAAATCTGTTCGTGTAGCAAATGACGATGTGGATAATGATTGTAACATATCTGTATTTCTTGTTGATAGTAACAGTGTAAGTTACACATTAGAAAAAGATAGGATAATACAAGCAAAAAGATCACAAGAGATTCTTGCAACCGGTAACATGGAGCAAGATACTGCTGACAGTAGTATAGCAGGACCAACGCCTTTGATTGCAAAGGAGTCAGAAATTATTAAAGCTCAAGCTCAAAATGGTAATGACTTGAGTATAATTATAAGTGTGTTAGAAATATCTGACGTATAGGAGTAAGTATGAGAACTGTAAGAAAACGAAACGGAAACCAACCTGTCTCTATGATGAAGAAGGGTGGCAAAGCAAAGAAAAAAGTAAAGAATGCTAAGCTAGCCGCTATGTATGGTGATCCTAATAAAATAACGAGAGGTGATATTATCA
>VTLG01008698.1_pt1 | contig 10036 bp, 21 predicted proteins | sample 4694571 | NCBI WGS metagenome assembly VTLG01 (sample SAMN12604809, study PRJNA352737) | marine metagenome | biome: ENVO:00000447; feature: ENVO:00000209|ENVO:00000569|ENVO:01000036; material: ENVO:00002151; isolation source: viral sequences binned using virsorter ...
TGACCACGTGTATGATCATATAAATATTCTTTTTTCACCAAAACTTCTATAGGTGGTATGTTTATTACTAAAAAAGCCACTTCAAAACAATTAAATTTTTTTAAAAATTTTTTATAACATTTTAATACATCATTGTCACTCTCAAACCTTGTCCGCGAAAATTCAAAGCATGCTTATTGAAAAAGGGGGGGATGGGGGTCGGGAGCTTAGGAGTATCCCGGGCCGCCGTCAGGCGGCGAGACAGACCTTGACTTACATACAGAAATCTATAAAAGTAGAACAAACAAAGGAGAAATAGAAATGACAGATAAAGATATAATACAATATCTAAAGAAAAACGTAGTTATTGAAGTATCAATAATGTCCAACGTCATACAACAAAATGATGAAGATACACAACAAATACTAAATGGCTATGATCAGGTTGTTAAAGGATTACGCAAGACACTAGTCCCTAGATATGTGTCTTCTGTTACCGATAAAGGTTTCATGGGATAATAAACCCGGGACATAAAAGAGAGGGCGATATCTAGTATCGCCCTCTCTTCCGAAATAGCCGATGACTAACCAGCTAACCCTATTCTTTGCAGTAAGTAACCAATATCCTTTTGGATATGTTGGATTAATTCCATTGGCTCTACCTCTTTGCCTTTATTATCTGCAACCCATTCAACTATTGAATTGCAAAGAACACCAGAAACTAACTTCCAATCCAAGCTAGATGTATTTGGAACTGAAGCGATAATCTCTTCAATATTACCAACTGCATTTTTGTCTTTGGTGTATTCTATAACCTCTTTAATAACATTGGATATATCAACATTATTAACTGATGTCTGTTTAGTAGTAGTAATTTCATTAGTCATTTTCTATTTCTCCTTGTTTAACTAATTAATATTATTGATGAATAAACACAAAACCACATAATTGCAATAGCTATTGATAAAGTAATTAAATTCATTGTGGATAACTCTTATCTTTTAATTTAATGGCGATAGCTACTGAACGTCTAGGATTACGAACTATCAAATACCAATCGCCTTTAATTTTAACTATCACTAATAACCCACATTGTTGATTTCAAAGATTGTGTCTGGATTTACATTAGCCCAACCATGATTACCACTTGTGCTTACACAAAATACTAGACAGTAATTTGGATGTTCTCTTACAACTCCACTTTTAGTGAATCTTCTTCCATGTTCACCAATTACACCTCTTTTAATGTGTCCAACTGTTCCATCTTTCTTTAGCCATTTAATACTAAAGAAACCTTTTTTAACTATATTTCTAAATTGTATTTTAGTCATCTTAGTCCTTTCTATTTCTATCTTAATAAATACATTAATTGACAAGTAATGCAATAGCTAATTCAATTATTTTTCTGCCCGGGTAACAGGATTTATAATCTGTTTGTGAATAGCTTTACCAATGATATAAGCTGTTGTATCAAACTCTAGCTTACCACTCATAGCTTTAAGACTAATGTCGTTTTTAATCTCTTTTAACTCTTCTTCTGTGATTGTTATTGTATATGTTTTTGTTTGTTCCATATTATATAAGATAGTAAAATTTCTGAGGACTCAACACCCTATACTAATAATTTGACCCAAATTTAAATATATTCAAGTTTATCTGTGGATAACTTTTCTTTTTAATCTAGAATAACTATTGCATCAGTGGGATCCCGGGGAACGGACACAATCCAATCTATCATACGTAATGTTGGGGAGTTTAGGGGAGCTTGGGAGTTTAGAACGGACTACTGGCCAACCGAGTAAGGACTAAACCCCATTACCATCTCTTTTTGAGGCAAGAGCCGATTAACACCGTTTATCTTGCCTCATCGAGTATTTTTAAACTTTTGTCTAGTATACTCTAGTTATTTAACTGTCATCATTATATCATCAAATGTAATCCATTCCAATCCTTTCTTCATTTTTCTTGTGGATAACTAATTTACGCAAACCTAGTTGCCGGGATCGCCCCAGTGCAGCAGCTGCCTGGACTTCCAAACCTGCAGCTGCATCCCGGGAGCTTGGGAGCTTCAGAAACCCCCATTCCAAATTACCCACAAAATAAGGCAGAAAACTGCCAGTTTTACAGGTATCAATAACGTTATTCAGTCCATATTTGCCTCTCTTTCTCATTCTAATTCAGGTTCTACCATCTCACAGACGCCTGTGTCAAGTATAAAAAATGGCAGAAATCAGCCATTCATAAAATTAAGTTAACGGGATCGCGCCCGGTGCACAGGATCCAAAATTAAAAACCCCAGAAAACCTAGGGTTTTATTAGGGGAGTTTGGGAGTTAGTGAGCAGCGCTCCCGGGCGATACAAACCACCCCCAACCACCACTATCAAGTGGCAGTATTAGGGGAGTTTGGGAGTTATAGATTAATGCTCTTGTGGGCTAAATATATCTTTAACTTGTTGAGCAAATCCTTTGTCCATCTCTTCTGCGTGTTGTTCAGCACGAACTGCATTTCGCTTCATTACTGGAACTACACTATCGTAGTGTGAGGCAATAGCACTTAATGTGTCATTGCTTTCTTCTATTGCATTAGCAATTCTTTCTAATACGTGTATTAAGTCTTTATCCATTTTAACTCCTATGGTTTCTATTTCTAAGAAATAGAGAGGACATCGAGCTTGACTATTTCCTTGATCAACTAGGACACAATGCCCACCTCAATCACTCTCTATTTCTGTAATCATTATAACATTTCCGAATCACGAAATCTACAACTAGTTTAAATTAATTGTGGATAACTTTTCTATCACCTGCATCCTCAGCTGCCTGGATCCCGGCCACTGACGCAACCATCACGCTTCAAAATTATTTGGCAGAAATCAAGGAGTTTGTGGAGTTTGACACTCAGGAAGTCTCGCGCGCCCGGTGAACAGGATCCAGGGGCCATCGCCCAATATAAATTGGCTGTTTTACGGGAGTTTGAGGAGTTTGGGGAGTTCGGCTGCGAAGCGGGATCCCAGGTCCCCAGTCCACAGGCCACCATCCACTGAATCATAGTCTTTATCGCGGAGTTCTAGGAGTTTGGAGCATGAAAAAAGTTTAGTGGTCCTCTTCCCGGGGTCGTAAATTAAGATAAATACAGGTGCATTATGAGCCGTATGAAGGGTATTCCAGGCGATTTGTAGAGGTGATATTGATACTTTACCAACCCCTTTTTTATTACGTCTTACAACCTTCAATTCTATTGTAAAAAATCCAATATCTTTATGATATATCAGACAATCTGGGAATCCTGGTGTAACGTAGGACTCAATGCGTGTAATGATGTATTTCTCAGTCCCATTCTCTAAACATTTTTTGAAAGTCTTGTAGAAGTTTGTTTCCGTCTTTACGGTCATACTTCTTTTTGCTCTTTACTATCTTCTGTCTGTACTGGGGTGACGTCCTTAAGTTCTTTGCCACTGGATTTCTCTTCGACCGAAAGGACAGTCTTATTTCCTTCTTTTTTGAATTCACCTGTTAATCCTAATTCCTTTAATTGTTTCAACACATCATCTCTTGACATATCATCAATTGACCCTGTTCTAATCTCTTTTCTTTCAACATACAACCCCGCAGCTTGACCACGTAGTCTCTCAGCATTAATTGCAGCACTATGTGATTTATCTGCTAATGCTCTATCACGTAACCTCGCTAATTCAACAACATGTTTATTCATTTCAACCTTATGTGTCTCATGTAATTCATTTCTTTTCTTTCTAACTGCAGCTACCACACGAGGGTATTTCTTTATATTCAATAACTCAGATGCAGTAGTAGGTGCACGTTCTGGTTTATATCCAGCTTGTCTTGCACATTCAGTTGGTGTTAATCTACCTTCCTCTTTTACATATATTTCAACAAATATTCTTTGTTTATCAGTAAGACCATCCTCACCACGTGGGTATTTCAATGCCATATCTCTGGTATTGGCAATGGTATTACGGACCACCTTCTTTTCAAGTGAGGCTAACTTATTGGTATATATATCTTTTTCACTCATTTTAGCTTATTTTATCCTCATTTTTGTCTATTTTATCATATTGCCAATACTTTGCCAATACCCGGTATCCCTTATCCCATATGAAGAATTGGAGTTGGTATTACGGTATTGGCAAAAATCTACTTTTTGAAAAAAACTTTTTTCGTTTGAGCATCCAGCGCCAATACCAATACCAATCATAATAAATACAACGACCTACTTTGTGCAGGCAAAAAGTCAAGATATCCGCGCTTTTTTAGAGTATGTATGTATCTATGCACACTACTCTTGGATTTCAATCCAAGTAGTTGTTTGAGCTCTTCATACGATGGTGGATACCCATTTGTCTTAGTAAATACTTGAATTTCTTGAAGAAATTTGATCTGTTTAGGTGTTAATCCTTTCTTAGGCTCCGTAATACCATTGCCAATACCTTCTTTCTTATGTATCCATCCTAGTCTTTTATCATATTTTACATCACTCATTTTTTATCCTCTAATCCTTTTGCGTTTGGATGACTCCAATATTCTTTTCTTACTTCTCGCATCATTTCATTCCATCCCCACTCATCAATTGCCTCCTTAGTAATTGATTTTTCTAATGTCTCTTGCAACTCTTTTTCCTTCTCTGTCAATTCTATACGTGACGGTCCTTTTTTCTTAACATACGTGTGAATCTTCGCAAACGTAATGATATATTTATCCGCTTTAGGACGCACATATCCACGTGTTGGATCTATTCCAGGATACTCTGGATCTGGTTGTGTGTCAAAATGTTCTTTAATATACTCTTGAACCTTATCTTCATTTTCAAATTCTTGTATTACTTTTTGAATAACACGCTTGTTATCCCATAAATTAATCTCATATGTTGGCATTATTCTTCTAATGCTCTCTCTAAATTACTAATTGCATTCCTTATATACACCTTTATTTTTTCCTTTTTATCAAATCTGTTCTTATCTTTAATAATCATTTTTTTAAGGGCACGGCGAACATATGTATCAGACATTTCAGATAAAGGAATATCCTCACCTTTACTGTCACTATGATAATGTATCTCTTCACTCATTTAAATTTATCCCTAAAATAAGGTAATAACCATTTGTTATCCCTAAACACCTGGGCAAGGCCGTTTGTCATCTGATTAATGACCACTTCCTCTTTATTTTCACTGTCAAGCGGCTGTCCACTGACGGTTAGCGAATTGACATATGATATACCATGTAATATCTCATGGAGTAATGTATTCGCCTCATCAAGCGGTGATAATCCATTTTGAATCGTAATAGTATTCTTACGGTGATCATATTCACCATAACAATCAGATTGTTTTTGGAATGTAGCTGTATCACGCTCAATAATTATATCCTGGTAACCAATTTTTATTTTCTTATCCATTAATTTAGATCCTTCATATTCCATTTGCGTGAGTAATCTTCATATTTCTCTTGTATTTCATCTGAATCATCAACAACAACTTTCTTTTGTCTCTCAGCATACCTCTTAACAAATTCATCGATGATCTCCATGAGCATAAGTGTAGGAAATATAACACCATGCACTTTAACTGCACTAATTTTGGCAAGTGTAGCGTCATAGCCCAAACCTTCATCTTCACACTCCTGTAATAATCTATTTATTTTTTTTGCCGCGTCTGTTAATTCTTTCATTCCTAATTCTAATTCCTTTCTTATCAGCTTCTCGTTCAATTAAATGCATCATTTGCTGACCTGGACCACGATGCATGTTCTTACCCATTTCAACCAATGCGTCATAATAGGGAATCTTTATTGCAATACTCTTATACTTCGTCGTATCAACCATTAAACATTAACACCCTTAATTGGCTTATCCATTGTGAAATGTATATTAAAAGCAAGCGAACGACGTTCACCCTCTGACCTAAATGGATACACCTGATGTGTAAGCCATGAAGGAAATAAATAAAACTCTCCTACTTTTGGTTTTGCAATATAACTATGCCGTGCAAAATGATTTGGCATGGATCCTAAAAACTCTAAACAACCAGCTGTTGGATGATGATCCTCTTTCGCATACTCCGCATCAAATCCTGGAGGCATCTTTAAGAATGCAACACCAGATAAATTAGCATCATGAATGTGCATAGGATTAAAATCACCTTTATATTGTGATACAACCCACACACGAAAACCGACTTTACTACCTTCAATGGGATCCTTCTCAATTGTATGTTTATAATATGCCTTTGCCATTGTAATAAGAAACTCTGGAAAGTTAGGAATCTTATTTTGATCTATGGCAACTTCTTTCTTAACATTTCCTGCAAGATTGTGTGACCAATCATGTTCTTTACTTAATGTCTCATCATATAATATACGATCAGCTTCAGCATTTAATAAATTAACAAAACCCTGCGGTAATGTTGTTTTTAATATACTAGGCCCAAATGGCTGGTATATATCATATTTTAATTCAGTCTGTTCCGCCATAGCTTTTCTCTACCTGTTCTATTAGTTTTTTATCTTCTTCTTCTTTAATTTCTTTCAAGACTTCTTTTACAATATCTTTAATTAATTTTTTTAATTCGCAAGTTTTGTTCATGATATTTTTTTTATTTTATCTATCCACTCACGGATAAATGGTTTACTTGAATACATTGGGCGTTTAACATCTTCACGTTGTCCACTACCATCCTTGCTAACAAATCCAAGTGTGCGAATCATTGCATCTTCTTCATTTTTGGCACGAATTAAATAATTAAAAGTTATCTCACGCTTTGTTGTAATTTCATACGTATTTTTTTCTTCACCTTTCTCAACATGAAATGATTTCATGCCACCAATCTGTGTGCCCTCTGGCGGCTGTTCAAAAGCAATTGTTGGTGTTTTTAATTCTTTTATTGCTTCCGCATCAGCCAACGCCTGGGCAGCTTTCTTCTCACGTATCTTTTGTCTTTCTTCTTGAATGTGATCCCATTTACGTGGTGTTTCTTTTATTATTTTATCACGCTCTTCTTTATATTTTTTTTCTTCCAGCGTAGTCATACCGCATCCTCCGTTGGTTCTTCTTGTTCTTCACCCTGCTCTTCCCACATTTCTTCATAAGCTTCCATCACCCATGCATCAAATGCAAGATAAGGTCTTTTTTTAATTGTATCTGTCATATCAAATACTTTATCACTACATACCCAATAACTAATGATCCTATTAAATACATAAAAGATCTAGTGTAATAAACCATTAGGTCCCATTTCTTTTTGTCAATATCTTTTGGATATTTCATATTATTCCTAAAAATATTTTATAGATCCACACCAAAATTATATATGCAATATATAATTTAATAGGGATCATTAAGAACCAAAATAAACCGTAAATCATGAGCGCACCGCAATGTATTCATAATCAAAATCATCATGTTTCTTCTGAACAAGTGTGACTAAATTATGCTCATACGCTTTATAAATAGAAAAACGCATATTATTAACTCTTCTTAGGTCTTGTGTTGGTGAATGTTTTTGCATGTTTGGTGCAAACAAAAAGCCACGGTAATAGGATATTTTATCTCCTCTTTTGGAATTGTTTAACCAATCAGTAAATTTTTTAGCACTTAACATATTTAATAAATCCATTTCATTTCCCAGCCCATATTATACAGTAATTAATGGGATAAATCAAGTAAAAGTTTATCCCGGAAAACAGCCAAAAAATCGTGTCAAGAAAAAAATCATTTTTTTATTGTTTAATTTATCCACAGAATATATAACTAAATCCTCAACTTCATTTCACCCAGTGGACTCTCTTACGCTGCTCATTCGAGCAGTGAGAGTCCTATTAAAGGAAAGCATGGCAAGACAAATTAGAATCGTTAGATATAGAGCAAGAAAGATGTGGAAAAATATCAAAAAATGGTTACAATATCACCCTGAAAAAACATATTTCAGGGGACATCGTGATTAAGATATGGTTTATGCTGATATTATTCTCAGCACCGAACATGCCTTCAGTAAAATATAATGGAATAATATATCCAACTGAAGAAGAATGCCTAAGCGCACAAGCAGCATTTTTAAATTTGTATGAAGCTAAGCCTAAAGAATACAAAGATGTAGTTGCAGCTGATGCATTTTGTTTGCCTTTTGAAGCATTTCCTGTAAAAGGTATGAACTACGAAGGAACTAAATTTGGCATATAAGCCTGGAGGCAAAATGAAGTTTTGGTTAAAAATAATAGCATTAACAGCAATCTTGATCCTAATCTCAATATGGGCTAAACCAGTAATTGCAGATGATACAAATACACAAACTAATACATCGGGTTCGAACACAAATATTACGGGTGGATATGAAAGTACTACCACGAACAATAACGACGGACAAACGAACACGACAACGTCAACAACGACAAACACAACAACTTCCAATGGGGCAGGTATACCCCCTCCATCTGCTAACTCCCCCTCATACTCGAGCATGTCTCAAGATGTGTGTTCTATGGGTGTTAGTGGTTCTCTTAGCACTGGGATTATTGGCTTTTCTGGGGGCAAGCACGTAGTCGATGAAAACTGCGAGCGTATTAAATTAGCAAAAGTTTTACAAGATTTTGGAATGAAAGTTGCAAGTGTGGCAGTATTGTGTCAAGATAAGCGTGTATTTGCTGCAATGGAAGCTGCAGGAACTCCGTGCCCATACCAGGGCAAAATAGGTCCACAGGCGGCGGAAATGTGGGAAAAATACCCTGAACTTAGACCTGATTATGAAGAACATTTAGCGAAACAAGAAGTAATCAATGTAATTGATGAAAGATTAGCTGAAGAAGCAAGAATAGAAGCAGAAAGAATAGCTGCAAAAGAAGCAGAAGCAGCAAGAATAGAGGCTGAGAGAATTGAACAAGAACTACTTACATTAAAGGAAGAAAATGAAGTTAACACTATCGAGCCTGTTATTGACCCTGTGCCTGTTATCGTCGACCGCGATTAGTGAAACAGTAACAACAGGAAATCTTTTAACAAACTCAACATTTGGAACTGGTAACACCACAACCACAACTGGTTGGTCAACAGGGGGTGATCATGGTATTCACACCCACGGTGAATGGGGATTTCCATATGGAACAGGAATGGATGATAGTGGTGGTGTATTAGCATTCGAAGGCCATGAAGAAGATAATGTATACCAGGATGTAGATTTAGTTGGTGATGACCATCTAACACAATATCAAATTAATCAAGGCTTTACCTCAACCATGGCAGCAGACGTATGGTTTTGGAACAGTATTGAAAACACACTTACCCTTAAACAAACTATTACAGGTGCTGATGGTTCAGTAACTACACAAATCAGAGAGATAAATGACCACCACCCTAATAGGTCAATGAATGGTGGCCAGTTTACAAACTATACAAACGTTTATATTCAAGGTTCAAATACACAAACAGATATTACAATTAGAGCAGAAGTGTATAACGAGACTGCAGGCACAGCTTATGACGGCGCTCATCGTGGACCGGATGTAGATAATGTTACATTAAATGTGACACATACAAATCTACCTCCTATTGATGAAGATACACAAGAAGAATTAGATGATATAACAGAAGATATTGAAAGTGATATTCCCGATTTTGAAGAAGATTTTACTTGGGAAGAAAATTTTACTTGGGAAGAAGATTATTTTACATGGGAAGAAGATTTTTATTTTGAAGAAGATTTTAGTATGGAATGGGAAGAATTTGATACTACATGGGATGATTATGGAATGGAATTCGATGATGATATGTATTTTGAAATGGAAGAAGAATTTGTAGAAATGGAAATGCCTGAAGAATTTGAAGAATTCGATATGACTATGATGCCGGAAGAAGAATTTACCGAGATGTATTTTGAAGAAGAATTTGATGAGGGCGCATTTATGGAAATGCCTGAAGAATTTGAAGAAATGGAAATGGTAGAAGAATTTGAAGAAATGCCTGAAGAATTTACTGAAATGGAAATGGAAGAGGAATTTACTGAAATGGAAATGGAAGAAGAATTCGAAGAAATGGAAGTTATGGAAGAAG
>VTLG01012118.1_pt1 | contig 10036 bp, 8 predicted proteins | sample 4694571 | NCBI WGS metagenome assembly VTLG01 (sample SAMN12604809, study PRJNA352737) | marine metagenome | biome: ENVO:00000447; feature: ENVO:00000209|ENVO:00000569|ENVO:01000036; material: ENVO:00002151; isolation source: viral sequences binned using virsorter ...
GTTAATAGCGATGAGTATGCAAAAGTTTTTGAGGGGAAGAAGCTCTCGCAAGATGCCACTGCTGCTAATAAGTGGAGGATTGCTGATCATAGGGGTGAGTATTTTGCGGTGGGTGTTGGGACGGCAGCCACAGGACGAGGAGCCGATTTACTGATTATAGATGACCCTATTAAGAATAGGGAAGAGGCAGACTCTCTTACGGAGCGTGAGAGGGTGTGGGGATGGTTCCGATCTACGGCTTTTACCCGCTTACAGCCCAATGCTAAGATTATTGTTATCCAAACGCGCTGGCATGACGATGATCTCAGCGGGAGACTGCTTCAGCAGACGGAGGAGAGTGAAGACCTTAAGTCGTGGGAGGTTCTCAAGCTTTCGGCCGAAGCTATGGACGATGATCCCATTGGGAGAGATGTGGGCGAGGCTTTATGGCCAGATTGGTATGATAAGAATGCACTGAAAGAAATTCGCGGTGTTTTGGGAGATAGGGAGTATCATGCGCTATATCAACAGGAACCCACTAGGGCAGAGGGTGCTTTCTTTCACTTGGATTGGTTTGATACGTATGAGCATCTTCCTCCACACACTACATTGCGTTTTTATGGGACAAGCGATTATGCGACCTCGGAAAGGTCGGGCGCAGACTACACAGTGCATGTAGTCTTTGGCGTGGACCCCTATGACCGTATTTTTGTGGTAGATGTGTGGAAAAAGCGGTCAAAGCCTCAAGAGTGGATTGAGGCAGCTATAGATATGATGAAAAAGTGGAAGGTTACGCAGTGGGCAGAGGAGCGTGGTCAGATCTTAAACTCTGTAGGGCCATATCTATCACAAAGAATGAAAGAACGAGGAGCATACTGTTATCGTAAGCAGTATACTCCAAGCAAGGACAAGACGGTACGTGCGCGTTCCATACAGGGTAGGGCGCAGCAGGGGATGATTGCATTTCCTAAAAACAAGCGTTGGACCCAAGATGTTTTGCAGACATTGACCAACTTTCCAGTAGGTCGGCATGATGATGAGGTGGATTGCTTCTCGCTATTGGGTATAATGCTGGAAGAACTCACCCCCGGTAGGCCATTGCCCGATGAGGAGAGTCCTTGGGGGTCGAGGACATATACCTTTGAGGAGTTGATGCACAGAAGCACGTTGCGTAGGCAGGGCAAAAGACTAGTAAAAGAAGCTCCCATCATTGGGTCACATGATCCCATACCCTACGAAGAGCATTATAGTAGTCTAGAATAGCGTAACTACCAAGAAATATTTGGACTTGACACATATCTATATATAATAACATATTTAGTATATGCCAGTCTCTTATCCGAAGAATAGCAGTGAGCAGTTGGAGTGGTGGAAACGCCGTATCCAACATGCCACAGATTTTTATCGCCCGTTTTTTGAAGCTTCTCAAGTTCTGCTTGATCAGTATAATATGCAAGCAGCAACAGAGAGAGAACGAGACTTAGAAGACCTCGCTTTAGCTGCTGATCCCGCCACGCGAATCAAGACCAACCTCGTCTATGGTTGGATTGACCAAAGCGTTTCCAACATAGCTGCCCACGATCCCAAGTTTAGTGTAACGCCCTTCAATAAGGAGGGCATTGGACAGGAGCGTTTTGTCTCTAAGATCAGTGACTACTGGTATAGAGAGACAAAGCAGTTGGAACAGGATAAGCGTGTACTACTGGATGCCTTCTTAAGTCCGTGGGGTGTGAGTAAGGTTGGTTATACGATAGACTTTGAAACAGCGGTCATCACCAACCCCATATTCAACCCCGGCAAAGTCATAGACGACCCTTCTACGGAATCTCTCTTTCTCTCTTCTGGAGAGCTGACTACCGTATCGGCAGAGCAAGACCATGAAACACATATAGGTGTTCATGTTCAGTATTTGCAACAGCCCGATATCGACCCCAAGGTTCAAGAAATCTTAGAGCTGCATATAAAAGATCATCAAAGATTGCTTGATAGGGGTGAACCGGGAGAACATGCTTCTATTAAATGGGAAGCACCCTACGGACGTAGGTGGAACCCCGGTGATTTCCTTATAGACCCCTTTGCATCAGATGGCATTCACGATGCACGGTGGGTCGCTTTTCGTTATGTCCGTCATATCGATGAGATGATGGCAGACGATAGTCTCTCCAATACCTCAGACTTAGAGCCAAATGATGAGTTGCGTTTTATTGGCGCACCCGCCGAAGACAATATCTACGAAGTAGATGACTTCGGAATGGTTGAGGGTTATGAGATCTATGCACGTAATATGGTTATAGGGACGGGAACGAGAAGCAACTTGTTCCTTAACTTTTCTCCTTCTCACAATAAGTTTTTTAGGTATGAGGAGGATTGGCCATTTAGGCACACGGAATCCTTCCCATGTGAGATCCTAAACTTCAACAACTCAGTGACTACATGGTTTAATAAGCCACCGCTACTTTTGGCGGGTGGCGATGCGTTGCAGTCACTGGTAAATGAGATCCTCGACTCCTACCTGTCGGTTATCCGCAAGCAGAAGAACCTATTTTTATATGATCCGCGTTATGTGTCGGACACTGAGATAAACGACATCCTTCAAGCCGATGACATGGAAGCGTTTGAGGTGGAGGGGTTGGTAGAGTCACAGGGTAGGGCAGTGCAAGCAGTTCAATTTGGTGATGTTCAGAATGATAAGGGTCAGCTATTAAACATGGTGCAAACGATGTTTGATAGGAGTGCTGGCACCCCACAGCCCGTAGCCCTTCCTCAGAGTGATACCGCTACCGAAGCAAATATCATGGATAAGCGGAACTCTGCTAGGGAAGATGAACGCGCTCAAGCATTCAAGCAGTTCCAGATTCGCAAAGCGGTAAAGTTCTGGCAGCTAACGACAGAGTTTAAGCCAGAGCGGGTATTCCTTATTGACCCCAATGCCGATGAGTTTGTCTCTGTAACAGAGGATATGGCAAAGGGTGAGTATAGCTTTGAGATTGATATAACTTCTGGTGCAAGAGCAGTAGCCCTTGAACGCAAACAATATTTGGATCTTATCAATCTCATGGGTGGTTTGTCAGATAAGCTTCAGCAAATCTATGGCGAACCACCCAACTTAGGCGAGTTGGTCAAGCTGCTGTTGGTGCGCGGCTATGAGATACATGATCCAGAACGAATACTGCCTTTCTTAAATAAGCCAGCGGGTGAAGTTATCAATCCCGGTGCTCCAGAAGGTATGCCGAAGCAAGCTCCCGGTGGCATGGGTCAAGCTCCCGGTGGGCAGAGGGGTGGGGCAAGGACTCCAGCTAGCGCAGTCAACCCAAGTATGCTTCGCCAACCCGCTCAAACGCCAAGTAGAATCTTGGGAGATGCCCAAAGAACGCAGGGGCGTGGTGCTCCGAGTGCTCCCAAGCAGAACGTAGAGGGACAGTAATATGCCCAAGGTCGGATCAAAGCATTTTTCGTATTCCGCTAAAGGGATGGCGGCAGCTAAAGCTTACGCCAAGAAGAAAAAGAAGAAAGTTACGAAGAAGAAACCTAAATCCAAGAAATATTAGGGGTATGCTATGGCACCGCGCAAAGGACGAGGCTTTACAAGGCGTAAGAAGAAGGAAAATAAAGTAGAGGAACTCACTGACCTTTTAAAAGGAATGAGTCCTACTCAGCTTGCTTCTCTTGAGGGTTTCATAGCGGGAGAGCAACAAGGTGAGAATGTTCGTGGTCTACAGGACTACGAGAATACGGCAGCGGCTGCACCGGGACTTGGTGTTGCGACTGGCGCTCCCACTACTGCCTTTGGCGGCCTGCCTACGCTATCCGATACGAGTGCCAGAGCGGGTGCTGGACGAGAGGCAGTAGCTGCTTCTGGAAGAGCAGCTACGCAAAGAGGTTTGGCAAGTCAGGCTTCGGCGAATACGGGTATCCAGCCCGAAAAGGGCCGTAGTCGCTTAGATAAATTATGGGGTGGCATTAAGGGGGGCGTAAAATCTGCCGCAGATTGGGCAAATCAAGGAGATTTTAAAGATCCGCGCAGAGGAATACGTCCTCGCAATGTTTCCCCACAGGAATGGGAAGCTCGTGGGGGTCGTGTCCAGCAGCAAGAAGATATTGCGGCAAATAAGCATGGCTTGATGGGACCGTCTTATAGCGGCTTTGGTGCAGCGGCTCCAGCCGCACCGCCAGCAGCAGCAACTGCTCCCGCACAGGCAGCGGCAAGTGGTGGCGGTAGGACTGCGGCACAGAGAACTTCCTCTGCTTCGCAGAGGGCTTCTGCCGCTGCTGCACAGCAAAGGGCAATGGCAAGAGGTCGGAGACAAGGGGGTCGTACGGCACCCGCGCCAGATGCTCCCGTAAATACCCAAGAAACCGCGATCCCAATGCCCAATACAGATGTGACGGCAAGACGTTCACCAATGGGTGTTCGTGGCCCACAAGATCAAATGACGGAGGGAACGGGACAGGTAAGTTCTAGGCGCAATGTGCCGGGACCAAAAGCAAGAACAGAAAGACAGAGAGCAAAAGAAATTGTGTCTGGCCTAAGTGACGTACAGCTTGGCCAAGGGCAGGGTCAAGACAATAGAATAGCAGAAGCTGCACGAAATCTTAATACTGGACCCGTTGAGCAGACTTATGGCAATGCTCTTTATGGGGGCCAATCAGCACGTGATCCTCGTCCACAAGCAGAGATTCGTGCCGATGAGGGTTCTTTCATACGCCCAGATGCACAGCCAGAAGTGCGAATGATGGAACTCGAAAAGCAAGCAGCTAATATGATGCAAAGGCTGCAAGCTGGAGATATGCGCGCACAAGCTCAACTTGAGGGAATATTTTCTGAAGTAGATAGGATCGAATCTCAGGTACGTGGAGCAGGTAGGCCCACTAGAACACTAGACAGGGGAATGTCTGGAACATCTAGTCGCGGTGGCCAAGGAATGATGGGCGGGGCGCGTGTTCCATCGGTGATGCAAAGTAGAAATCTAAACGAACTCCGAGCGCGATTTAATGCAATTCGGAATGCTCCGAATGCTGGTGGTCGCAGTCAGAGGAGAGCGCGTTAATGGGCAAAAAAGAAGGGCATCGCCTCTACGACTTCAAATGCAATGAATGCAATACAGTTGTAGAGATGTTTGCTCGTTTTGAAGAACGCACTTTCCTTTGCACTAAGTGTGATAGTAAAATGGAACGACTGTTTCCAATGGGCGCAATCAAGAATTTTATGCCCTTTGAGGCATACTATGACGAGGGGTTGGATTGCGACATCACTGGACGCAGACAACACAAAGAAGTTATGAATGCGTTGAATGTACATGAGGCAGGGGATAGGAAGCATGGGGCTAGGGATTTTGAAGACAAGAATCCTACGGCCATAAAACCACAATCCAAATTGAGAGGCAAATCGATAGACGACATTCATAGGAAAAAAGATTCTATGAGTGAAGCTAAAGAATCATTTGCCTACGCTGCCGAATAGGAGATGTTACAATGAGCGAAGCAACTATGCCACAAGATCCTGCTATGGATAACCCTTCCGAAGCTTTACAGCAGATGGAAGCGTCCCAAAGGCTCACGGAAATTGATTCGGCTGTAGCTGCTCGACGCGGCGAAGCAACCGCGTCTGCCCCTAACCCCAATTCAGCAGCGGCTTCCAATGGAAACTCCAATGCTAACACTTCGGGGGAGAAATCTGCGGGTAGGGATCAAGTGCTTCAGTTTCTGGAAGCGAATGCTGGCCAGATTCCCGGTGGAGCAGAGGCTTTTAAAGATATGCAGAGGACGATCTCTCAACAGGGTCAGTCAAATAATAATTTGTCGGATCGGTTGAGTAATCTGGAGAATGCACTATCTAACAATCAACCCGAACAGGTTGATGAAGAGTCCGAGCGTCGCAGGTCTTTGGTCAATCGTATTCCAGCGCAGCAGCAAGAGGCGTTTCAAGCATTGTTGGACGAGATGGGGTATGTTTCGCGCCAAGATCTTGACGCTGAAGAAGCAGATCGACAAGCCTATCAGTATACCGTAGACACCATCAATGAAGGTGTTGAGGCATGGGGCGAAGAATTTGGCCACATGGAGGGTGAACAGTTCGTCTGGAATCCCGATATACGAGATGGAGTTCGTCAGCTGTATGAGGAAATGCTTTCCGAAGACAAAGGAATCACTCCCACGCAGTTGTATAAGCTCTATCACCATGACAAGCTTGTCGAAGATGCCTACAATCGCGGTGCAACTGAGGGCAGGGGTGGTAATCGCGTTGCACATGCAGCAAATGCAAGGACGATTAGCTCATCTGCACATCGTGCGCCAGACAATCAGTCGATCTACAGGGATGGGGATAGCTTGGATACAGTGACAGAACGTGCTGTTTTAAAGGCATTCCGTTCCTTGGGTCAATAATTTCTTGATGGAGCCTTAAGATGGCAACGGGTGAAAGCAGTTTTACCAGAACGTATGGTCCGTTGCTCACGATGACTTTGGACGAAATCCTTTCGTCGGGAGCAATACAGGACAACGTATATCAGGCCAATCCCACGCTGGATTGGTTTAATTCGGGCAATCGTATCAAGGTCTTGCAGGGCGGCGAGCGTATTCGCATTCCTGTGATGACGGGTACGAACGGCACCTTTAAGTGGTATTCGCAGTTGGATACCCTCAACATTACTCCTTCTCTTGGTTTCACCACTGCTTGGTATCAGTGGAAGCAAGCCGCTGTCAGCATCGCCATTGACGGTCTTACTGTTCGCCAGAACATGGGTCCGACTCAGATTGCTGATATTATGAAGGAAAAGAGCCGTCAGGCTGAGTTGAGCTTGGTTGATGGTATTGCTACTGGCTTGTTCTCTGATGGGACGGGCAGCAGCAACAAGCAGATGACGGGTTTGGAAGCGGCGTTGCCCGATGACCCCACTTCCGACACGACCTATGCTGAGATCAATCAGAGCGACAATACTTCTTGGCGTAGTCAGATTCAGTCCAGCGTTGGTGCTGCGGCCACGAATCTTATTCCCAAGATGCGGACGGTTTGGAACGACTGCGGCGAAGGTAAGTCTGGCTCGAATAGCTCGCCCGACTATATCGTCACCACGCAGACGGTCCACGAATCGTTTGAAGCGTTGATTGCTCCTCGCGTTCGCTACGAGCCGAATCCTTCGGGTGGTGCGGATGCTGGTGTTGAGAAGCTTCTGTTCAAGGGTGCTACTGTTGTCATGGACAACTTCTGTGGTTCGGGCAATATGTACATGCTGAATGGTTCTCACATCATGCTCTTCGTTCATGCAAAGGCCAACATGGCCATGACCGAAGAAGGCTTCCAGAAGCCCATCGACCAAGATGCGTTGGTTGCCCAGATCCTCTTTCAGGGCAATATTGCTGTCAACAATCGTCGTAAGCTTGGTAAGCTTACGGGTATTACCTAGAATCCGATTTCAAGGAGATACCAAATGGCAGCTATTACTCCAACCATCGCAACTGTCGACCCTTTAGGCGAACACACTGTTATTACAGGTTCGTTTACTGGAGAACAGGATGATAGTCACATAACTCTTGTGCCTACCACTGGTTACGTATTTGGTTGTACCATCAGTACGCCATTGGAAGATGCAGCCACTCCACAGTGCGTTTTAAATGCTACAACTGGAGGGGCAACGACAAATGGGACTATCCGAGTGTCAACTACGGCAGATAGCGGCACATACACGTTTATTGCCCATGTAGTTGGCGCAATTTAACAAAAGTTATTTGAGGAGAATTAATCATGCAGCTACAGACGGTTAATCGCTCTGACGCTGAGAAGGTGTTCGTGAATGTCACGAATATCGGAGGCGCGCAGATCGACAATAATAAGTGTGCGTATGCTTTCACCAAGGCACTGAACCTAGCTAGTGTAGGCTCTAATAATCATGTCACTGGTGTAAAGGCAGATACGACTGCGTTCATTACCTTTGTCGGCCTTGCCGATGAGGATATTCCCCACAATTCAGTGGGCCGAGTACAGGTTTATGGTTACAAAGCTTCTGCTCAGATAGCAGGAGAAGGTGGTAGCCATGCGGCATGGACCGTCAACAGGGGCGTTGGTCCATGCCCTGTCGTAGCAAGCACCGGGCTTTCCGATGTTTCTACGGTACAGGATGCAACCGCACCAGTTGTCCTGTTGGACGATGTGGCGGCAGCTACTGTAGCGTTGGCTGGTAGCTATACCAACCACGTATTCTTGCGCTGCTTGTAGGGGGCTGTGTGGAGGGAAGGAGTGATCCTTCCCTCCACCAATTAATATGGGAATATTCAAAGACCAACGGTCCGAAGACAGGATGCTAATACGGTGCAATTGTGGTGGGTTGTATTGGGAAGATTCACCCCAAAAAGTAAAAGAAAAGCATACGGGACATAGGTGTACTCCAGCCAGCGGTGGGACAATAGTAGAATTTATTAAATTGAAATTGGGATTGATACAATGAAATTAGCCATAGGTATGCCTTGGTATGATGGTCCAGATGTAAGGACTTTCGCAGAATACCAAGACTTTTTTATGTACTTAGGCCAATTGCGAGAGAGAACGATACTAAGGCAGCATATAGGCAAAGAAAGTTTTGATAACTTAAATGACACCTTGCCCTCGTTGCACGAAGAAGCAGATCCTACAATAGAAGATTTTGACAAAATGGGCAAGCTTGATATAGCCCTAATAGATTACTCTGGATCGTCATTGGTGGGAAAAGCAAGGGAAGAGATTGTAATCAAGTCATTGGAATGGGGTGCGGATTATTTGTTTATGTGGGATGCCGATATGAGATTTGATTATAGTACGCTATTGGAATTATGGAGACACGATGTTCCTATTGTAAGCGCACTGGCTTTTACTTCACGACCGCCATTTTATCCCGTTATAATGAAGATAGTAGAAAACCCTCCAATAGATAATAATGTAACACACTCATCGACTATAGTGCATGACTATCCAAAGAACAAGCTTATAACCAATAAAGACATTGGGGGCGCTATAGCGTATGGGGCCAGCGTTATTCTTATAAAGATGGATGTGTTTAAACAGGTTCCACAGCCTTGGTTTTACTCTACAGGAACTGGAGAAGATTTTCATTTTTGTCTACGATGCCACACGTATGGAGTCCCTCGTCATATAGACACCTCTATTAAAGTTGGCCACAAACGATGGGATGCTGATTTTATAGATGAAGAATACTATGAACGGCATATACGGGATAACAGGCAGATGTATGATAAGGAGTGGCCCAATGACACCGCGTCATTTGACTTGGCGTGTGCTTTGGACAGGTAGGCAGGCATGAATACGTTGACTATCTGCATTCCAACATATGGAAATTATCAACTGTTGTACCAGTGCCTGAGATCACTGGTATACAATGCCCCATATGATTACAATGTTATAATCGTCAACAATGAGTCATCAAAAGAGTCTCAAGATCATATAAGCAGAATAGTATGCAATGGCGGGATGGAGCAGGTAGTGTCCGTAGTCCAGCCGGGGTCCAACCTGAGATGGATGGGAGCTATCAATATAGGGTTGCACAACATAAGAACAATGGGAACACAGTATTTTTGCATGATGAATGATGATGTAATCTTCCCACCCAACTCAAATAACTTTTGGGAAAACCTACTACGTCATTTTCAAGATCCTAAAGTGGGTGCAGTTGGGCCATGCAGTAATTTTGTAGCAGGGAATCAGAGCTTGCATTTAGTGGGAATGCCAAATACAATAGAAACATCGTGCCTGATAGGGTTTTGCATGGTGTTGCGTAGCAAGCAACTGAGAGAAATGGGTGGTCTGGACGAAGAGTTGCCCGGTGGGGATGATTTAGATGTGTCCATACGCTTAAGTCAAAACGGATACAAGCTAATAGCAGAGCGTGGATCATATCTTCATCACATAGGACAGCAGACAGGGAAAAGGGTTTTTGAAGGATATTGGGATTCAGAAATCCACCAAGAAAAAACAATGAATGCTATAATACGGAAGCATGGGTTTACGGATTGGTACGATTGCTGGACCCATCAGTGGTTGCCGTACGAAAGCAAGGAAAACGATGAAGCT
>VTLG01017306.1_pt1 | contig 10036 bp, 23 predicted proteins | sample 4694571 | NCBI WGS metagenome assembly VTLG01 (sample SAMN12604809, study PRJNA352737) | marine metagenome | biome: ENVO:00000447; feature: ENVO:00000209|ENVO:00000569|ENVO:01000036; material: ENVO:00002151; isolation source: viral sequences binned using virsorter ...
CAAGACCCAAATGTGCCTAGAAGCAAAGACAGTTGGTTTTAGTCTAGGATAATTACCACAAACTTGTATAAATTACGGACTTAAGTGTCCGTTTTTTATTGCTTAAAAAATTTTGAATTGGCACAAGTTGTAGAAATTGTGAACGAATTTTTAGTAATTGTTGGTTAGTTTGGAATTTACTCTTTAGAAAAAGTCCCCGTTGCAGGGATATTAGAGTTCATTTGGTTATGATGTTTACACAGATTAGCAGTCTATCATTATCTGATTAGATGCTCGCCTCCGTTCTCGCTACGCTTCACTTCGGCTCTCAGCATCAGTTTAGATAAGCGACTGCGGTTAGTGGTTTGTGTTGATTAACTTCATTAATTTATAATAATATTATACCATAACTTTTATCATAAAGCAAGAACTGTTTTTGGTTGGTATATGTAATCGTGTGCAGGAACGCACTTCAGATACGAAAAAATATTTTGTAGTTTCATTTTGACTTGTTTTATAGTGTGGAATTGACCAACGAATTTTCAAAGACCTCTAGTTTTCATTGCTATCTTTCTTCTAAATTCGAGTTGCTTTGCCTTCTCTATGTCTTTCTTTCGTTTTCGCTTCGTATAATTGTTCTTGTCATTCTTAATCGTTGATGGTTTGACATAAAATTCCTTCTCTCGAATTCGGTCTTTTATCCCTGCATTTTCGACTTTCTTCCTAAAAATACGCAGTCCTTTTTCGAAACTCATTCCTTTTATCTCAACTCTTGGCATCTGACCTCCTGTGAAAAGTCCAACCTCGTTTCCGTAGATAGTATACCTGTGAGGCGATTTGTGACGGACTTCTGTCCAGTATAGTTGCGATATCTTCCGTTGACTTTATATTGTAATGTCTTTTGAGATAATCCTTTTCTTCCTGCGTCCAACTTCTACTCATCTTTAACAAAAATTCCGTCAACCATTTTACCTTTACGGTCTTTGATGTCGTCATATGCAACATCAAGACATTCGTCTAGTGAGATACCTGCCCTTTCAACTATATTTATCAGTATAACCATGATATCGCCTACATCGTCTCGAATGTCTTGTTGTTTACAAACACTGTCAGAAAGTTCTCCAACTTCTTGAATTAACTTCATTACTTGGTCTTTCTGCGTTGAGCCATCAATGAGATTACGGTCTATATGCCATTGTTTGATTTTATTGACTGTTCCTATAAAACTTTTAACTTCATGTTGTGTCATTATGCTTCCTTATCTATATCCCATTTAACTGCGTTTGCTTTACTAGGGAATAGATTTTCTTTTCTTCTTTCCTCTAGTGTATTCTTTAACCATCTACTTCCATCTCTTTCTGCGTCTTTGAAGATTGCGTAAGTCATTGCAAGTGGTATTAAAACTGCAAAATGCACTATAATACTAGTCACTGTGTCATATCCTAACCAACCCATATAGTAAGTAGCAAAGAAACCAAAATAAACTGACCACATGGTAAACAAGACTAACATAAAGTAAGTCTGCAAACTTGGGTCTGGTATGTATTTTAAAGGATTATATCTTGCGTCCATCACTAGACACCAACATTCGTAAATCCATAGCCCTGTTCTTATTACTAATTTTTTCATATAATATATTATAGACGAATTTTAAGGTGTTGTCAAGAACTATTTTTAGTTAACTATAATTTTGTTCTTGACATAAGGTTATAAAATTGGTATAATATTATCTATGAATGAAAATGATATAAGTTATTTACTATTTTTAATTATGATGTGCGGATTTGCTTACATTTATGGAAAGCAAGTAGGAATACGAGGCACGCTAGACTATTTGGAAGAAGAAGGACTACTGTCTTTTGACGACTCGGAAAAATAGTTCTTGACATCAGGTTAAAAATTTAGTATAATTAGTATGTAAGTGGAGGGTTTCACTTACATTTTGGTGCATTGACCGTGAGGCAATGCGAGTATTTACTGAAAAGGAATTATGGAGAAAAATATGAGTATAGATTTAAGTAAATTTTGGCTTGGATTGGATATGCCAACGCTCCCAACATATACGGAGACAAGTTATCCTAGATATAATATAATCGAAAGTAAAGGCAATTATCGTATAGAGATTGCTTTACCAGGGTGGCAAAAAGAAGAACTGGAGATAGTCAGTGATGGCGAAGAACTTCAGTTAAAGGGTAAGAAAGAACACAAATTAGTCGGAGAGGAACGCTTTGTTCATCAAGGATTAAGTTTAAAGTCTTTTGAACGAAGATTTATTCTTAATGCTGACTTACAAGTAGAAAATGTAAATCTACAAGACGGATTACTGACAATCACTCTGTCACGAACTCCAAATTCTAAGAGGAAAATCTTGGAGATAAAATAAATGAAAGCAATGTTATTGCAAGTTCGTGATAGTATGTGTGAAGACGGTTCGCTCTGCGACGCAGTAATGAATATATTAATTATTACAGCGTTTGGAGGTGTGATGGCACAAAGCATAGCCGTCCTATCTTAATACTGTCAGGTTTTAGGGGGTGTTTCTCACGAGTGAAAACCCCCAACATTGGAGAAAATATGAAAACATCGCAATATGGAATAGATTTAATTAAACACTTCGAAGGGTGTGTGCTAGACGCATATAAATGCCCTGCAGGAGTATGGACAATCGGGTATGGGCATACAAAAGATGTGCAGCCTGGTGACTCATGGAGTGAAGACCATGCAGACCACATGCTACTAGTAGAGTTAGAGGAGTATGAAAACTATGTGAACACAGCTGTAAACGTTCCACTATCTCAAAATCAATTCGATGCACTAGTCAGTTGGGTGTATAATCTCGGTAATGGTAATCTCACATCATCAACTATGTTGAAAGTTCTCAATTCTGGCGATTATGCTGGAGTTCCTGCTCAAATCTTAAGGTGGAACAAAGCAGGTGGGAAAGTTTTAGACGGACTTACTAGACGCAGACAAGCTGAAGCAGATATGTTTGAGGGCAAGTAATGAGTGAATGGTGGGCATGGTTAAGTAGTTTATGGACTACTTATTACCGATTAACAGTAAGTTATAACGCAGTTTATGGCGACGCTGATGATACTGTATTTACAGTAAAAAAGTTCTATTATAAACAGGACAAGTATTTAAAGTTCAAAACCTCAGAAAATGAGATAGTAGAAATACGAGGTGCAGAAGGACTTAATTATAAGATAGAGGAGCTATAATGCAACAATTCTTATTAGCACTTCTTTTAGTATTAGGAGGACTTTCATACTATTTATGGAATGAGAACGGAGTATTAAAAGAAAACAATGCAAAGCTAGAAATAGCAATCCAAACACAAGAGGAAGCAATCAATAATTTACAAAATGATTTTGCTTTACAAACAACACAATTAAACGAAATGACTGTTAAAAGTCAAGCGGCACAGAGGGAACTCAATAGATACAACGAGTTTATAAGAAACTATGAACTCAGTGATAAAATTATGAATGACCCTGTAGAGATGCAAAGGAAGATAAATAATGGAACAAAACATATCATGGAAGACATTGAAGGGCTCAGCGTTGTTGTTGATGACCTCGATGATGGTCTCCAACTGCAGTCTAATTCCGACTAAACAAATAGAAGTTAGTGCAAAACCTATTGAACGAAATATTGTTCAACCTGTTATGCCGAGAGAAATAGATTTAAGAGAAGTTAGGTGGCTAACAATTACACCAGAAAATTTTGAAGAACAGTTCAAGATAATTGAAGAACAAGAAGGGGAGTTAGTATTCCTTGCTATGACCATACCTGATTATGAGACTATGGCGTATAATATGCAAGAACTAAAAAGATACATTACAGAACTCAAAGATGTCGTAGTATATTATCGAGAAGTTACGACAGCGGATTTAAATAATGGAGACACTAACAATTAAAAATCTTAACCTTATGGTTAAGTTAGATAGAATGGCACAGGCAGCGTATAGTCATTTAGCAACTTATCAGAATGACCCACTGCCAAATATATCTTTAGCAAGACTTCGAGAGAAGATGAAAGATAGTGAACCAGTAATGGATAAAGATAATAGTATTGATTATGGATATAGAAACTTTAATTTTGACTGGAGTAATAGAAAGTCAGCATTTCTTAATGCTTTCAGACTAGAAACAAATACAGATAACTGGTATTTTGATGAAATACTATTACAACCACCTACAATGGGTTGGAGCGCTTGGAATAATAATCATTACAAACATAAGAGGTTTATTAGATTTATACACAATGCAGGTGAAGGATTCACACATTGGGTAGATGATGGCAAATGGTCATATGTTCCCGATAAGCATACTGCTGTTAATAAAGATTGGACAGTAATTGCAGGAACAATGGACGGCAATCAGTGGTTATCTGATAGAAATAGAAGTGCAAAACCTAGATTCGTATGTGAGATTGCAATTCCTAGTTATAATGTTAATGAGTGGGAAAATGCAAAGGAGATAGTAGAAAGTGTCAATTAAAAGTAAGTTTAGCAAATTTTGGGAAATGTTGCAGTGGAGAAGAGTCATGGACAAACACTCTGCATGGTTTGAGAAAAACGAACCAGCACAAGATAGATTTGAAGAAAATGAAGATTGGTTAGAGGAACTAGAAGAAAGAGTAGTCAAGTTAGAGGACATAGCACACCCTGCAAAGGATATAGAGGACTTTGAAAGTTATCCTAGATTAATCGAAACAGTAAAAAAATTAATCAAGGAAGCAAATGAATCTAATAGTAAGTAAACATGGCGACGCAGACTTCGTTGGTCATGTTCCCGATTTCTTATCAGAAGAAGAAGTAAATAGTCTATATTCTATAAATAAAAATATGGAGTGGAAATATGCCATGACAAGATGGTCAGGGTATAACTCTAAAATAAGAAAGTGTAAGAAAAGAAGTAATATAGAGTTCCCTTTCTATGATAGATTAATGGAGTATGTAAATTTATACAATAGTAGAACATACAACTTCCATCTATACGAAGAAAGAAAAAGACATGAAATCAACATGGTTAGATATGATGAAAAAGGTATGTTTTTCAGACCACATCGAGATTATCGCCCTTCCCTTACAGATATTTACAATAAAAGAACAGCAAGAAAAATCAGCATTAGTGTACAACTAAGTGATGCTGATGAATATGGTGGTGGAGATTTGGAGATAGTAGAAAGTTATACTGTTCCCGATGTCTTCATGGACGCAAACTTTATACCTGACTTTATGAAAGTTAGGGAAACATTTAGACACAATTTTAAAACTATGAAACAAAAAGGAAGTTTAACAATTTTCACTAGCATACATGAGCATGAGAGCACACCTCTTGAATGGGGTAAACGAGATATAGTAGTTGGATTTCTAAGAGGAGAGTGCCATGCCTATTAAACCAAATAAAATTTTAACTACATTACAGGAAGAAGTAACAGCGCATGGTATTTATCATGCTCATTATTTTTTTCCTTTTTGTGATGTATTCCATTTTTACAGTAGAAGTAGTAGTATGACTGATTTTCACACTAGCTTCCCTGCTTATTATAATAATAAAGAAAGTATATTAAAATATTTTAATAACATAGTAAAAGAATATGGGTGGAAAGAAACCTTGAAAGATTTAATATATGTAAAAGCAACAGAAAAAGGATTTCATATTCCTACGAGAACACCAACAGTTATATTTAGTATGTCTGGAGAGATAAAAATGTTAACTTCAGAGAAATTTTACAGACTTTTAAACTCTATGGCAATATATGATTATGCTTTATTTCCATTTAAGGATAGAGAGATAAAACCTATAAGGATAGGAAATACTGCAAAGTTAGTAGGAAATAGATGGTGTCATTGTCTACATTTAGAGGAAGGAGAGGAGATATTTTATGCAACCTACAGTTAATCTATTTATAGGGTCAGGTGGTAAGCACGATGAAAAAGCGGCTAAAATATATTTGCATAGTTTATATTCTAATACAAAGAGAGATTTAAACATAACTTGGTTAAGTCCTGAAACGATGGATAAAGATTGGAACAGAACTAAGTGGGGCACACCATTTACTTGTTATAGATATGCAATACCTCACATGATGAATTATAAGGGTAAAGCACTTTATACCGATGTTGATATGATAAATTTTAGAGATATTGGAGCTTTATTTGATACACCATTAAATGGTAAACCTTTTGGAATGGTGTGGGACGCACTACAAGATAACGGAAGAAAAGGAAGAGAATTAGGTTATCCACGAGGATTCTGGTGTGATAGTGTTATGCTCATAGATTGCGAAAAAGCGAAAGAGTTTGTAGACCCTATTGATATAATGAAAAAATGGAAACATGTTTCTTATAAATGGGAAGTTATGAATAAATTAGGAAGTCCATATAAAGAAAAAACAGAAGAACTAGTAGAAATGTTAGATTCAAGATGGAATTCTTTTGATGGAAGTAATCCATCACAAGCACCTCTGAATGGTGGCACAGACTTTAAAGATAAAGAACAGTTTGAATTAGAAATGATATGGCAACTACATTTAACAGCATTGAGTTATCAACCTTGGCACCCCAAGTATACTCCTCATGCAAAAGCAAGTCACCCTAGACAAGATTTAATGGAAGAGTGGTGGAGGTTAGCAAAAATTGTCAATTCCATTTGAAGAACTAATAAAACCTGTTGGCATGGATAACTTCCTCAACAAGTATAAAGGTAAAAGACATTTTGTAGTTAAGTCAGATAAACCTAGATTTAACAAACATTTTAGTTGGGAAGAACTTGATAACTATTTAAATCAAATAAATATAGGTAGTTGGGATAGGACTCCTCAATTACAAGTAGTATTACCAGATGGTAATAAATGGTGTAAAAAGAAATCACCAGAAAAGAAAAGTAGAGAAGAAATATACAAATTATGGAAAGGGGGAAGCAGTTTTATATTGACATTGAGTGAGTTTCTAAACGAAACTATGTGGAAACAGTGTCAGGAATTTGAAAAGTTTTATGGGATAGGACAAGCAAACATATATTGCAGTAATCAAAAAGATGCAAAATGTTTTCCTATCCATGCAGATTCAACAGATAACTTTTTATTTCATGTATCAGGCACAGTACGCTGGTATATGTATAATGAGTTTAGTATTGATAAAGGACATTATCGACCACAGGACGCAACGCTAGAAGAAGTGTTCGACTTAAATGAGGGAGATATGTTATATATCCCGAAAGGGAAATATCATAGAGTAGATACTCTAAGTCCAAGAATATCGATTAGTTTTCATTTTCATGAGCCACCTGCTTATGATGGAAGAAACGATTGGTATGATTGGAAGCCGTAGGAGAGAATTATGGCAAACATGAATAATATGGGTCAGTTCTCAGGCGATATGGACAGAAACGAAGTTGAGATAGACCTCGCTAAGTTTATGGCATTATTGCAAGAGAAGTCCGAACTCAAAGATAGGATAAGAGAGTTAGAGGATATAAATAATGTTAACCCTTATCAAAAGTGGATTTTCTTAGCACAGATGGTAGATAGCTGGAGAATATTCCCAAGAGTATTCTTAAGTGTTTATATATTTTTACTATATTGGGCTACTATGTGGTTTATGGATTTACCAGAGCCATCATTAGAACAATCAGGTTTAATTTCAGTGTTAGTTGGAGCAGGCGCAGCTTGGTTTGGTTTATATGCTGGAACACACAAAGCCCCAACAGCTGGTCAAGATGGACAGAAAAAATAGTTCTTGACAACAGATTAAAATTTGTGTATAATATAATATATTATGGAAAAACTCAAAGAAGAACAAAACAAATTTCGTAACCCAACAAGTGGGTGTGCTATGTTTAGTGTGCAGTTACTTCCAAAAGACAAGGAAGAAGAATTGTGCGAATATTGCGACATGCCACTAAAGGAGTGCACAGGATATAAGTGCTGGATTAGATGAATTTATTCTATTTAGATGAAGATTTAGACAAGTGTGCAGAATACCATGTGGATAAACACATAGTAAAAATGCCACTCGAAGCAGCACAATTAATGTGCACAACTGTTTGGGTAGACCATGTTCTAGGGTTTGTTCCTAGAGCTTTGAACAAAGAAGAAAGTAAAATTCTTAACGAACACAAAGCAAAGATAAAAGATTTACCCCTCGAGGAAAGACCTTTGTGTCAATATCTGCCGATGATGTATAATCACCCTTGCACGATATGGACAAGGTCTTCCCTTGATAATTTTGAGTGGGTACATTGTTATGCCAATGCTTTGAATGACGAGTATCATTATCGCTATGGCAAACAACATAAGTCAGTAGTAGAAGTAATAAATAAACTACCCGAACTTAAAAATACACCTCGTCTTGGACAAACTGCATTTGGTATGGCAATGCCAGATGAACTAAAAGACGCAGAAGATGTTATTGGTAGTTACAGACTTTACTATCACACAGACAAGGCGACATTCGCCAAGTGGTCACACAGGGATAAACCCTACTGGTGGGACGAAGGTCTTGCTTGGTATGACCAAAGAATAACAGCAAAATGATTAAAGTTAAAACACAAGGCTTTACTTTTACCTTTAATGACGGTGTCAGTAAAGAGGATAGAGCAGAAGCAATAAATAACTATTTAGAAAGACAACACTACTTCAGACAAATTATTATGAGAAAGTCTGATGGTAGTGAAGTGCATTTGGGAAATGGAGTAAGAAAACATGGCGAAAGACATTAAATTAGACCAATTATTAGGCATAACTAAAGAGCCTTTACAAACAATGTCTCATGTGGAAATGTTAAGTAATAATTTGAAGTTGCAATTTGATAAGATAAGTAAAGAGATTATATCTCTTGAAAGTCAATTAGCAGATAAAAAAGAATACCTTGCAAAGATTGAAGGTGGATTAGATGTTATCGAAGAACTTCAAAAATGATTATAATTGTAGATAATTTCTACCCAAATCCAGATGAGGTTAGGAAGAAAGCTTTAAAACAATTCTTTTTTCCTGGCAACAAAGGTAAGAAAAATCTATTTCCAGGTAAGCGAACACAAGGAACAAATATTCAGAACTGGTTATATTTGAAGAATAGGTATGAAGATATATTAAATAGGAAGATTATAGACTTTCCAACTAATAATAGTAATACTGCGTTTACACTTGGACTTGAAGAAACTAATTTAAAGGGAGAACCTCACTTAAATTGGGTACATCATGATAATAGTCAACTTACTGCTATAAAAGAAAAAGAAAGTGGTGGTGCATCATGGGCTTCAGTATGTTATCTAAGTCCTAATGCGAAAGCTGACCATGGAACAGGATTGTTCCGAGCAAAAAATACTAATGAGGTTTTTAAAACAAAGGAGATGAAAATTGCTCCGCAGTCAGGATTTAAAGAGTTCTGGAAACCAGATGGTATTTTTGATTTGCACACTTATGCAGCAAACATTTATAATAGACTTATAATGTATCCTGCTAACTATTGGCATGCTCCATTCAACGCAGGTTGGGGGCATGATAAAGAATCTGGCAGACTCGTGCAGGTCTGCTTTTTTACAACAGAAAAATGAGAGATAAATTTAACGAAGAAACAGCATTAAATATGTTAAGGAACCATATTATTGGCTCTTACCAAGAGCATTATAGTATGGAAAACATACAATCAACGGAGTTCATATTCGACGCAGGTCATGGGGAAGGGTTTTGCTTAGGAAATATCATAAAGTATGCTCAGCGATATGGCAAGAAGAATGGGAAAGATACCGATGATTTACTTAAAATATTACACTATGCTGTAATGTTATTAGGAAAAGAAATTGAGAATCAAGAAACACGAGAATCTAACCAAAGCGAATATAGCGAAAGTAATTGAGTTACTAGAGCAAGAGAAGCCTATAACTAAAAAGGAAGCTTGTTCCATACTCAACATTACTTATAATACTACTAGACTAGGTAAAATAATAGATGAGCATAAACTAGATATTGAAAGAACTAGTCGTATGAAAGCTAAGTTGCGTGGGAAACCTGCAACTGATGATGATATTCGTTTTGTAGTACAACGAT
>VTLG01008647.1_pt1 | contig 10035 bp, 9 predicted proteins | sample 4694571 | NCBI WGS metagenome assembly VTLG01 (sample SAMN12604809, study PRJNA352737) | marine metagenome | biome: ENVO:00000447; feature: ENVO:00000209|ENVO:00000569|ENVO:01000036; material: ENVO:00002151; isolation source: viral sequences binned using virsorter ...
GCCAGTCGTTGGCATATGGTTCACCAGTATGGGAATCTGCACTATGGCTTTTAATCTCAACGGCTTTAACTTCAATCAATCAGTGGCTGACTCCAGCGGTAGGGTTATCCCTACTTGGGCAGACGTCCTGAACCGTGCTAACTTAGGCATGGAAGTGATGCATGAAAGGAATGCACATAATTTCCCGCTTGATCTAGCGGCTAAAGAGATCAAAACAATCGGTTAACACCACGTCCGTTCAACCTTTAACAAGGTCGCATGAATTCACAGCATGGAACGGGGCTGTGATAGAGGAGATTCTCAATGACTCTTACCTATCGTGGTGTAACTTACACAAAATAACATTTAATTAAAAACATGAAAAAAATTGCACTAGCCCTGGCGGCAACTCTCGCTTCGACTCCTGCAATGGCTGGCGTCTATGTAAATGCCGAGTCAAACGCATCTTATACAGGTAATGATTATACCTCCAGAACAACTGATATACACGTTGGTTATGAAGGAGATGTAGGAGCTTTTGGATACTACATTCAAGGTGGTCCTGCATTCACTGCAGCTGATGGAGCAGATGGTAGCACAGATTTCTCAGGTAAGCTCGGAGGTTCCGTAGCAGCATCAGAGAAGCTTGGTCTATATGGAGAAGTTTCATTTAAAACTGATGAGACTGCAGACAATGCATACGGTACTAAAATAGGTGCCAAGTATAGTTTCTAAATTTAATGGACCGTGGGTAGCAGTTTTATTACTGCTATCCCTTTTCATTTATATCGAATCTTCTCACTTGGAGTTTCATAGAAATGAAGTACCGTGCGAAACCACGCAAAACTAACAGATCTGCCGTAGCGGAACTACGGGAGTTAAACCTTTATAATTAATTATGACTATTCACAGTAATTCCACTTATGGGACTACAGTCTATTCAACTGGTACGTTCTTTGATCAAAGTCTAATCCTAGCAAATGATGGGGCTTCCTTATCTTCTGCTACATTAGCTACTGTATCTGAACTTGCTATTCCATTAGCAAAGTATGAAAGAGTACAGGGAATCTATACCCTATGGTATGATTCAGATAATACTAATGAACTGAGTTATAGAATTGCAAACCTTCGTCAATCTGATGGTACAACAGTAGTTGCTACAACTATTGCTACGCAATCTATTGCTTCTGTATCTGAATCGACTGGAGCAGTTACTGCATCTGCAGCTAACCTAGAATCTACAGGTACCTATTCAACTGACGGAGCTGGTGAAACAGTTGGTGTCGATGTAGGTGCTGCAACTTCAGCTCTATGGTTACAAGTACATTTCAATGCCTTAGTTACTGAAGGTACATTAGGTAAGCTTAGTTTACAAGTAGCTAACATTACTGGTTCTGCAGCTGGAACACACCTATTGGCTGGTTCTAATGTAGTATACAAGAAGTGGTAAACACTTTGGATTGGAGGTCAACCTCCTTTCTGCGGGTATAGTTTAGTGGTAAAACTCTAGTCTTCCAAACTAGGTTCATCGGTTCGAATCCGGTTACCCGCTTTGGCTTTTGGCCCATTACGATGGATACCCTCAAGCTGTCTAGACGGTGGGATAGACCACATACAAATATAATAATTAAATTTCAATCGCGATTGAGAGAAGTTAAGTATAAACACTCTCAAAATTAATGGCTAATCTAACTCAATCCGTAGTTGGTACCCTGAATAAGGCTGCATCAACAACTTCTGCAGCTAACGCTTATGATACCAAATACGGAACCTACCTTAAGCTGTTCTCTGGTGAGCTCTTTAAAGCTTATGAGTCAGCAACGGTAGCAAAAGGAACTGTACAATCTCGAAGCCTAAAGAACGGTAAGAGTATGCAGTTCATCTTTACAGGTCGCATGCAGGCGGCTTACCATACTCCAGGGGAACCAATCCTTGGATCAGGTGATCCTCCAGTAGCAGAGAAGACCATCGTCATGGATGACTTGCTGATTTCTTCAGCTTTCGTTTATGATTTAGATGAAACTCTTGCTCACTACTCTCTAAGATCTGAAATTTCTGCTAAGATCGGACATGCTCTTGCAGAAGCTTATGACAAAAAAATCTTCCGTACAATAGCAAAAGCTGCACGTGAAGCTCATCCTATTACTGCATCTCCTGGTCCAGAACCAGGTGGTACTCAGATCCAACTTGGAGCTGGTAACCAGTATAATGCACAAGCACTTGTTGATGGTTTCTTTGAAGCTGCAGCAGTTCTTGATGAAAAGAATGTTCCTCAGAACGGACGTACTGCTGTACTAAATCCACGTCAGTACTATGCTCTTGTATCACAAGTAGATACAAATATTCTCAATAGAGATTATGGAAACAGTCAGGGTAATTTAACTTCTGGCCAAGGTCTATATGAAATTGCTGGTATCCAAATTAAGCGTTCTAACAACCTACCATTCTTGGCAGGTACTGTTAATTCTCAAGCTGGAGAAAACAATGATTACTCTGCTGACTTTACCAATAGCTGTGGTCTGATTTATCAGAAGGATGCTGCTGGTGTTGTAGAAGCTATTGGACCTCAAGTTCAAGTTACATCTGGTGACGTTTCTGTAATGTATCAAGGTGACTTAATCGTAGGTCGTCAGGCTATGGGTGTAGGTACCCTTAACCCAGCTGCTGCTATTGAATTCCTGAATACATAAGGAGGTATAATTCTATGCCTATATTACCAGGAACTTCTCATACAGTTACTCAAAATACTGGTATTGGTAATACTATTTCCATAACAAAAGATCCTTTCCAAAATGTTGAAGTAGGTAGATCTATACTTGCAGATAGTTATAAAACCTTGACTATTGCTCAAGCGTCTATAACAGAAGCAAGTCCAGGTGTACTTACATCAGCTGCTCATGGTTTATCAACTGGCGATTTAGTCTGTTACCATTCTGAAGGTGGTACTTCATTAGTAACATCAGTAGGAACAGTTGCTGACGGTACATGGTATTATGTTGAAAGAATGTCAGCTGATACTTTTGAATTAGCGACTTCTTCAGCTAATGCTTCTGCAGGTACTACATTACAAATTAGTAATGATGGTAATGATAACCAAACCTTTAGAAGGCCGATCGGCAAAGTAGCTTAAAATACCAAGTAAAAACTAATTAAATAAATATTATGGCTGCTAACCCTGCAACAGCTGCTGGAAACAATGGTGTTTCTGGAGCTACTGCTGGTACACAGGCATGGCGTAAGTCAGTATCACAAACAGAAGGTGGGACATATTCCCAATCTGCTGTCAAATCAATAACTAATAATTTAAGATTTGCATACGTGGTACCTGACTGCGACAGTCCTCCAAACCAGCGTTAATTATACACAACGGGAGGTCTTAGGATCTCCCCTTTTTTTTAAACCTTTATCGAGAATGAATCTCATTATTGAATTATGACATTAAAAACCGATACCGAACTATCCGCTGTTAATTCAATACTGGGAGTTATCGGTCAAGCACCAGTTACATCCATCAATGTATCAAATCCTCAAACTTCATTTATTAAAAATATATTAGATGATTGTATCTTAGAAGTATTAACAGAAGGTTGGGTATTTAATACAGAAGATCACTATGAATTAACACCTAATGTAAATGATGAAATACTTATATCAGAAGATATGTTACGTGTTGATATACATGATGATGATGTCTATAGATCTGATGATATAGTTAGAAGAAATGGTAAACTTTATGATAAAGTAGATCATACATATACTTTTACAGATACTATAGAAGCTGATATAACTTGGTTCTTCCCATTCTACCCTGACCCAACTTCTGGACTAACAACTGTAGATTATATACCACCTGTATTTAAAAGATATATAACACATAAAGCTAGTACAAGAGCTGCTATGCAAATGGTATCTAACCCTCAACTTGTACAGTTACAGCAACAACAAGAAGCTATGTCTAGAGCGACTTGTCTTGAGTATGAATGTAATCAAGGAGATCCATCATTCTTTGGTACACCACATAATAATTCATACAGATCTTATAAACCTTATCATGCATTATTGGTACGCTAATGGCATCTATTACACAAACAGTCCCTTATTATATTCAGGGTATATCTGAACAACCAGATCATTTAAAAAAGAAAGGACAAGTTAGAGATGCAGCCAATGTAGTACCAGATATAACTGATGGTTTAGTTAAACGTCCAGGCGGTCAATATTTAAATGAATTGAAAGATAAAGCATTTAATGGTTCTGATATTAATTTAAATACAGAAGGTGCTTGGTTCTCTATAGACCAGAATGATAAATTTATTGGAAGAGTACATACTGATGGTTCCTTTCAAGTATGGGATGCATCTAATGGTAATGCAAAGTCTGTCTCATATTCAGCTAATGATACACCAGGTAGTTGTGGTTGTTCTGCAAAATATTTAGCTCATACAGATCCAGAATCAATACAGTTTTTAACTATTAATGATCATACTTTTGTAGTTAATAGAGAGAAGACAGCTGCTATGCTTCCTGTTGATGATTGTAGATATAGTTCTTCTGGTATATGTACAGCTAATTACCCTGATTTTACTAATCCAAATTTAGGTACACCTCATAGAGCTTTTGTTGAATTAACTGATATAGCTCATAAACAGCAATACCCTTTAGATATAATATCATCCGCTGGTGGTTCAGGTGGTTCATTTACAAGAGCTACAAAGATAGAAGCTAGATGGGTTAGAGGTCTTATACCTTATCCGATGGATTCTAAACAAGGTGGTGATAACGTAACTAGATATACATATGCTAAAACATTTGATATCAATCCTTCTCCATTACCTGTTGGTGGTTCTATACATACTGGTACTACAAGTGCACAAAGAAATCTAAGATTCAGATTAGAGCATGAAGGTATCCCTTATACTCAAGGTGAAAATACTTATGCACAATATAAAACAGAATGGACACTGCAACATGGTGGCTATGGATGGAAAGTAGGTGATTGGTTTGTAGTTTGGATGGGTGATGATCCAACTGAGTATGGTTATTTTATGATAACTATAAAAGCTACTGAAACTGTAACACACCAAAATGTTATAGGTTCTGGACCAGTTAGACCTATGCCTACTTCTGGTGAACCTAATGTTGCTGTAAATGCATCAAGTATATTAGATCAGATGAGGACAGAGATACTTACTAAAACATTAGGTCAAGTTGGGGTCACAAAAATAGGTAATGGATTATGTATAGAATGGGAGCCTACTGGTTCTAGTGCTTGTCGTGCAGGTACTACTCCTTTCAATATTACTACTACAGAACCACAAGTCATGAATATCATGACAAGTGAAATAAGTGATATTACTAAATTACCTATGCAATGTAAAGATGGTTATATAGTTAAAGTAGTGAATAGTCCAGAAGATGAAGATGATCATTGGTTAAAATTTATAGCAGATAATGGTAAAGATGGTAAAGGACATTGGGAAGAAACATATGACCCTTGTATCTTAATAGATTTTGATCCATGTACAATGCCTCATAAGATTGTAAGAATATCTGCTAACGTATTTGATCTTCAAACAATTGCATGGGAATCACGTAAAGTTGGTGATGATGTTACTAATCCAACCCCAAGTTTTATTGGAAAGAGTATTAATAATATAATGTTCTTTAGGAATAGATTAGCTTTCTTAAGTGAAGAGAATGTTGTACTTTCGCAAGCTGGGGATTATTATAATTTATGGGTTGAATCAGCTACAACAGTATCAGATGTTGATGTAATTGATGTAGCTGCTAGTTCAGATAGACCGACAGTATTATATGATGGTGTTGAAAATAATGAAGGTTTGTTAGTATTTTCACCATATGAACAATTTATGGTGACAACAGAAGAGACTGCTCTTACAGCTACATCTGCACGAATACAATATGTATCAGCTTATGATTATAATATTGGTATAAAACCTTTTAACTTAGGTACAAATGTAGGCTTTACAAGTAACAGTGGGTTGAAGAGTAGATTTTGGCAGTTAGGTAATGCATCTTGAAGAGGATCACCTACTGTTATAGAACAAAGTAAAGCTATCGCTAATTCTTTACCTACTAATTTATTAACAGCTGCACCTTCTAGAGATAATAATATTGTTTTATTTACAGGTTGGGATACAACAGCTGGTAGTTATGGAACTTGTCCTGATCCATATGATACTGTATGGGGATATCGTTACTATTTTGATGGGGAAGAATTAATACAAAGTGCTTGGTTTAAATGGAACTTCTATGGTAAAGTTATTTGGCATACAATAATGGCCAATACATATTATGTTGTTGTACATTATAATAATCAAGCTCACTTCTTAGCTTTAGATTTAGAAAGACAAGATGCTACATATATTATTAATGATACAAATGTTTGTGAAAAGCATTTACTTCATATGGATAATAGTATAGATTTAGCAACTGGTTCTTATAGTGCTGCGACTGATTTAACCACATTTGTTTTACCTAATAGCCATAAAAGACAGCCAGCTACTCAAGCTGCTGCTAGTGGTGGTCAACAAGTAGTATATGGTAGAGCTGGAACTAAGTTAGGAGAAGTTGATGTTGTACCTTCATTCACTGCTAATAGTGTAAGTAATTTTACTCTTAAAGGGGATTGGTCTTCTACAACTGCTACTATAGGTTTTACATATGATATGGAAGTAGAGTTCCCTTCTGTTTATGTTACTAAACCTGTTGGTGATTCTACTGTAGCTGATTTAACTGCACATTTAAATATACATAGATCTACATTAGACTTTGGTCCAACAGGATATTTCTCAACTGTATTAGAAAGAAAGGGTAGAGCAGATTTTGTTCAAAATTATGAAGCATCAAATAATCATACATTCAAATTAAATCAATATAATATAACATTAAATTCAAATGAAACGGTACCTATATATTCTGATAATAAAGATTATAGGTTGAAAATTTTAGCGACTCATCCTACACCATGTACATTGTATTCACAAACTTGGGAAGGAGATTATAATCCTAATTATTATCAACGTTCATAAACTTTGGAGGCAGCTTTAACAGTTGCCTCTACTTATAATACCTAACGGTAAGACTACCGCTTTTGGTGTTAAATCATTACTTTATAAATTTTTAACATGGACTTCACTTGGGGCTTAGGTCTTCAACTTGCTGGTGCTCTTTTTGGCGGTGATTCAGGTAGAGCAGCCAGAGAACAAGCTAATAGACAAGCAATTGCAGATTATAATAGAAGACGTATAGCCATGTTGACTAGACGTTCTTTAGGTAAAATTCAATATAGTACAGGTATAAGAAAAAACCTAGGAGCTGCTAGTAGGGCTGTTAGTGAAAACAACAGAGAATACCGTAGGCTTTTAGAAGAAACTAGAAGTAAGCAGTATGAGATATGGTTAAAGACAGTATCACAAACTGGTAAAGAAGCTGCATCTGGGATGACTGGTAAAACTGCTAAACGTCTTGCAGCTATTAGAAGAGGACAAGCTGGTGTTAATAAAGCTTTACTTGCTCAGCAAATGACTAGTAAGCAATGGCGTTTAAATGCATCTACAAAAAGTATATGGGAAGAATATAGAAGTGCTAATAGACAAGTCTATGATAAAAGTGGTATAGGTACAATAGGATGGGCAGGGCCAGCTCCAATTTTACAAAAAGGTCCAAGTTTCTTTTCACGTTTAGCTCCTGTATTAGGTGTATTAGGTAATCATTATGTAAATCAATATACAGGTAATGCTGCTAGTGTTGGTGAATTAAATCGTCAATCTGGAGGAGTAGGATCAAGTTTATTAATGCGATCAGCGACAATTGATCATGATGTATTCAATCTTGGATCAAACACAAAAGGCTTTTTAGCTAATGCAGCTGAACAACCATTCTATATTCAATAACCATGGCAACATTTAGAAAACCTTATAACACCGATTACGTAGGTCTTTATGAAAAGGCACGTCAGTATCACGAAGAAGGATACCGTCAGAATGCAGCAGCTCAGTTGGCAAATGCCAAACGGGATGATGAAACTTGGCAAAAATTAGCTAACTTCTCCACAACTGCAGGTGGATGGGCTAAAGAAATTCAAGAGAAAAACGAAATAGCAGAAGCAGCTAACGAAAAACTACAAACATTTTTCAATCAAATTTATAATAACGTTGATTATTCAGAGCTAATAAAAGCTAAAGAACAAGATGATATTGTAAAAAATGTCATAAATAGAGATGATCAAAAAATATTAAAGAGAAATGTAGAACAAGGATTCTCCTATGAAGCTGGTCTTAATAATAGAATTAATAATGGAATATTCCCAGCTACCCATTTAGCACCTGTTTATTTAGAAGCAGCTTGGAATAATACTTTACCAGGTTTAATGGATGAATTAAATGATCCAACTAAAGTATGGTATGTAGAAGGTAGACCTGATGGTTTTAAATTAGATGAGAATGCAAGTTCTGCTGAATGGCATGCTGCATATGCTCAACAAATAGATAAGTTGATGAAGCATCCAGATATAGCGAGGTCTTCTTCAACAGATGTCTTACCTTATATAACACAGTTAAGTAAAAATTATGATAAATTCAAAAGAGCTGTTCAAACTCAAGTAGATTACCAAAAAGGTGAGAAGATAATTGATGCCACATACAGGAAAGAGTTACTAGCTAAAGATGGTGGTGGTATAGCTGCAGCTGTAGAAGAAATTGCTATCTCACATGATGAAAATGGTAAACCAAGAGGGTTTGCTGGTGCAATGGATGTTGTAAGTGAACGATTACTTTCTGCTATTGATAATGCTTCATTAGATGGAGGTAAAGGTGATGAAGCTTATGAGCGGATACTAAAATTAATAAATCAAAAAATACCTGAAGGATATAAAGGAGCTGGTAAAAAATATTCAGAAGAATATCCTAATAGATTTGGTGAAGGTAGTGAGTTTTTACGTGATGCACAAGAGAAATTAAACTCTTGGAGAACTAAGAGTAAGAAATTTAAAACAGATCAAGGTGCTCAGTTATTGAAAACTAAATCAGACGAATTAAGATCAAAAGGATTAACAGGGCAAGAAATACAAATAGAAGCATTAAAAATTAAAAAAGAAATATTAGAAGGTAAATATGGGGATTATATTGACTTTACAGATTTTGATAATGAATTTACAAGTGAAGGTAGAAAGACTTTATATAGTGACGAACAGGTAGGAAATGTTAGAAACACATTAGATAGTTTAGTTGAAACAGCTAAGCTTGATTTAAAACTTCATGATCACTTAATCAGAATCTTACCACTTTCAGAGCAAAATAAATATAGAACATTTGCTACCCAATTAAGTGAGTCAAGAAAAGGAAATGAATATGAAAAGGCCCGAACTAATCTTCGTACATTAACAGCACCAGAAAAGTGGCAATTTACTCAAGATCCAACTCATGACATGAATGAAGTGGATAGTATATTTCTAATGAAGCATTGGCAATTAGCAAGAGCTAAGCCTGATGCATCAGCTTTTGAGTTAGTCCAAGAAGCTGAGAGATATGCTGAGGAGTATTATAAAAAGAATTTGCAGCCAACAATAGTAACTACGATTGATGGTCAAGGCAACGTAGTAGAAAAATCAATTCCAGGTAGATACCAACCTTTAGATTCAAGACAAGCAAAAGAGTATGGTATTACTCAAGGTGAAACTCTAGCTTCTAGAAGAGCTGCACCTGTAGAATTAACTGATCATGAAAAATTAATAAATATAGAAAGAATTCAATTGAAACAGGCACTTTTATATGGAAATAAATTATTAACAGAACCAGGTTTATTTTTCAAAAAAGAAGAGACTGCAGCTTGGGATGTATTAGATATTCATCCAGCTTCTGGTAATTCATATAACGAAATTAAAAGTGCAGCAAAACTAGCTGGGATGCCTGTACCACAATTCGTTAATCATATGAGAGTATTAAATGGACAAGAACCTTTTGAAAATTTACCTGAAATAGTTACTAGTAAAGCATCTAAAGCATTATCAAAGAATCCAAATTTTACAAATTCTTG
>VTLG01012119.1_pt1 | contig 10035 bp, 13 predicted proteins | sample 4694571 | NCBI WGS metagenome assembly VTLG01 (sample SAMN12604809, study PRJNA352737) | marine metagenome | biome: ENVO:00000447; feature: ENVO:00000209|ENVO:00000569|ENVO:01000036; material: ENVO:00002151; isolation source: viral sequences binned using virsorter ...
ATAAGCAGAATTAAGAGATGTCTTCTTTGCCATTTGGATGTTGTTACATCTTGCAATTTCCTTTTCCAATGCTTTACTGGGGGTCTTCACATAATCCTTCTTTGCTTGAATCATTTTCTTTTTGAAGATCACACGATCTCCATACATCTTATCCATCAACTCAGGTAAGAATCCTCTTATATCCTTTCTGTACTGTGCTCCATTTGCACAAGTTGCATACTCACTATCAAAATCATCTATCTCCTCATTTAGAATCCGTTCAACGCTCGCACGGGGATGTCTAATCTCCCTGAGGGTCTCTGGACTGATATTGTATTGCATAATAAGATGAGGATACAAGCTATTAAGGTCAAAAGAGACAACCCAATCATAGCGTCCTGGTTTCGGTTCCTTGACATAAGCCCCTGCGTACTTTTCGTTTTTAGATGAACGGTTTTTGGGAGGAATAACAATATTCCTCTTCTTGAGATAATTATATATGATAGTATCCCACATCCTCACCTGATAGAAGACATCATTATAGTTGACCTTAGCATCATATGCCATAGTCAATGCCAATTCAATCAGTTTCATCTTGTCTTCCAGACGGTCAACAAGTTCAACGTCAATTATATTATACTCAATAAATTTTTGCCAACCCTTTGTGTAGAAATCCTTAAACGTATCAAACTCACTGTGGTCCAACTTCTGCTGACCCAACTCTACCTTTGCAATATAATCTAATCGATATGATTCTTGTGCTTTATATGTAAACTTCTTATAGAGGTCAAGATAATCTAACTGAGTAACGCCACCAACATCAAATGTAGTATGAGTTCTTCCCATAATATGAATCTCACCTTCAGAGACAAGACCCCAAGGAGAAAACCTCTTCATCAACTTCTCACCATGCACTCTTCTCAAGCGTTTGCATATGTAAGGTATATCATATAATTGTATGTTCCAACCAGTAATCACATCTGGAACATCACGCATCCAATAATTAATAAAATGGTTTAAAAGATCGTACTCTGTAGGACAATGATAATATGTTACATCTTTCCTATTATTCTGAAAGGGTCTAACTCCCCAAGTAGTGATCTGCTTAGTTGTATAGTCTTGGATTGTGATTGCCAGAATCTCTTCTGAGCACGATTCCACATCAGGGAAACCTTGCTCAGACGCAACTTCAATATCCAAAGTAACAAGCTTAATTTTAGATATGTCAAACTTGATTTCATCCTCTGGATATTTCTCCGATATGTACTGGTAAATATACCGGTCATGCCCGTATATCTCAAAACCCTCGACATCTTCGTACTTCTTATAGAAGTCACGACAATCTCGTACCGTTCCTGGATTAATTGCTCCAACTGCTTCACCATTCAACGTTTTATATTTAGTCTTCTTTTTAGACTTAACAAATAAGGTAGGGAAAAATTCATCCCTATGCTCATATCTCTTACCATTATCAACCCCACGAACCAGAAACTGATTCCCGATTAGTTGGACATTAGTGTAGAATTTCACTTAAGTAAATCTTGATATTTTTCAAGTAAGGTGGGCTTAGGTTCTGTAAGAGTAAGAATCTGATCTGATGTTATCATAAAAACATTCTCATTGGTAACATCAACTAACCAAGGAACTAATGTACCATCCTCTTTCAATAAAAATGGTTCAGTTAATTTACAATCAGGTTCTCCTAATTCAGAAGTAACCTCATCAATCTGTGAGACCAGTTTTAACTGGTTGGTCAGTATTATCAGTTTGATCATCTTGTTTAAAGTTTTTTAGGACATCTTCAGTATACATCTCAAGAATTTTATCTTGAGGTGTTACCATCGTGACTACCCAATCTGTAGAGAGAGGAATAATCTGTTCTTTAGCCAAGGGCATCCACGGATACATTTTTATCATAGTCTCATGCCTCTCCTCAACCACTTCCGTGTCAGGAGTTACATTAGGACCTTTAGATCTCACTTTAACCACGCATGGTTTAGTAAGTAAATAACCGATGACATTATCATCCTGAGATATCATCTCTTGCACATCTGCAATAAGATCTTCTCCAGATTTTAAAAGCAATATTTTAATGCTCATAATTCAATGAACGCTCCGTACTAATTATACCAAGAAAAAAACACCCTGTCAATGACAGGGTGCTGATCCATCTCGAACTAATTGTATTTATAGCCAGTCTTTACGGGCATGATGTTCGGGGACAATCTTACCTACTGTAACAGTAAGTAATCCATCTTCAAACTCAACTTTCTGTACTTCTGTATCATCAGAAATACCCCATGATCTATTAAAGGATCTTTGAGCAAGTCCCTTAAAAGCAAATTGATCTTTCTCTTCCTTCTCTTCTTTCTTCCCCTCTACATTTAATTTACCATATTCAGTGTAAACTTTAACTTCATCTTTCTTAAATCCAGCAAGAGCAACCTCTAGTCTAGACTCTACATTGTTCACCTGAATTATGTTATAAGGGGGATAGTTCTCTGTTGTTGTTTCATTAAAGAAACGATTTAGGTAATCATCGAGACCAATACTGTTTCTCTGAATTCTATCCATTAATTCAGGAAGATTGGCAGCGTGAAACCGTGCTAGGTTAGTCATAATAGCCTCCTTTTAAAGCGAGATTTAGTTGTGATGTCCCTTTCGGCGACACTATTATTTAACTACGGATGTTCTAAAATGTCAGTCGTGAATACCCTCTAATATGGTTCGGGTTTCCTTCCAATCTTTAACATGATGCGGATAACCGTCCCATTCCTTTACTGCTTCTGCTAAAGAATAATCATTTCCACCCTTCTCCATTCTATCACCAAAGAAATGTAACTCATCATCTTTAGAAAAATCTCTTAATATTTGACTCTTATCACTACCCCAAGGTCCAATATCAAGCCCTGTTTGACCACCAAGTGCTACTGACAAACCAGGATAATTACTTCTAAGTCTATCTGCTATATCTGCTCTCTCATTAGTTTTCTTATCCCATTCCATATATTCCTTTCTACCAAGAAAAGGATCCTTTGCTCTACCTAGAATACTAAAATTAACCCCACCAGGTCTCCTTTCAATATGATTTCCATTACGCATAATAAATTGACTATAATCTAATTCATCATACAAAAACCTTTCCACATCCCAAGGTAATGTCCATTCGGATTGATAAACATTCTCATCTCCCACATACACATCACTACCAGAACAGTTATATACTTTCTTAGATCTATTATATAAATCTTCTCCTACCTGTTCTATTGTCTTCTTCCTATCACTACCAGTGACAAGATAGACATCATTCTCCCACGAGAACTTAAGCATAAAAGCTCTAAAGTCTGGATCAATTTGACACCTACTAGAAGTTAAAGTGCCGTCAACATCAAAAATAAATTTCTTCACTCAGTTTCTTGGGTCTTACCCTTTTTCCCTATATTATACTTCTGTTCAAGGATCCAGTCACCCTTGTCCTTATACGATAATACTTTAATTTGATTGAGAGGAGCAATATCAATTGCACTATCTTCCTTTACAATCTCTACAAGACCCCAATCAGCAAGAAGTTTAGCAATACGATTTCTACGTTGAACATCATTCACAGTAAGATTAGCATGTTTACCATCGAGTGCAAACAATTCTTTAAAGTGAACAATAAAATATCTTCCCTGCTTATGCAATATATGACAGGACTGATAGAGTTTTTTCTCTTTCCGTGACGCAACTCCTATACGAGTTAAAGTCTCACGCACTTTAAGAAAATCATCAGGTTGTTTTAAAACCACTTCCAGCATCTTATCTTGAGCCCACTCTACGGTAGGTTCAATCATCGAAGTCGTCATCTCATTCCTCCAGTATCAAGTCGTTGTTTAATAAATTTAATCTGTTCGGGGGTTAATATTTTCAAAGCTTGTGATGCTTTTTCGTTACTATAACCATAGTATTGTTTGATGATTTCGAGATCCGTGACTTTATCCTTTCGGAGCCAGGGAGAAAATCTCTTCCTTTTCCTCAAAGTATTTAGATAAAACGAATATTGCATATCCTTATCCAAGTTAGGATACCTATTCATTTCATTAGCAAACATAATACAATCAAGATGACCCGACAAACAACGATTAACAATATAAGGAGGATAATCCCTTATATCTTCTGATAGATCTTCTTTTGTAAAGTTGATAGAATTCAACCAATCTTTAAGTTCTGTCATCGTATAATTTGAATATCCTGATCTTCTGTCCAGAGTTCGACCTCAGTTCTAAACCTACCCTCTGACTTTAACTTTTGATATCTCTTACCTGCTTTCTTCTTCCACCACTTAATAATATTCTCAAGATAAAACTTATCCCAATTAGGGCCACGAACTAATTTATCCTGCTCACCTAACATCACTTCACGAACATTCCCATAACCATAATCAGATGTATATGATCTCTTTCTTTGTGTAAGACCAAATGCCATTTTAACTACAGCATTCAACTCCTCAAGTTTCTCAGTCTCACCATGTTCTTTTAAAGAATTCTTAGTCCATGCAATCATCTTAGTCTGCCTCTTCATCTTTTTAGATGAGACATAACTAGGAGTCACAGGTTTACCATTATTCAGATAAGTAAATCTATCATGAAGTTTATGAAATGCCCTGTCATGAAGCAGAGGAAGGAACTTACTATCAGTTAGACCTTTATACCTTATAAACGGTTTAAGACCGTCATACTGGGACGCAGAGGTCGTAGAACCATACAATGAAGTAGTCTCAAACCACCCAATATCTTTATCAAATACTTCATTCAAATGCTCTCTTGCAAAGTGAGATACACACATCAACGCAAGAAGTTTTCCTCCCAAATAATTATATCCAAAAGGCTGGGAAGGAACAATCGCAAATCCCATCACAGAATGACGATTAAAAATAGAAAGATTTGCTGCTTCACCTAACCACTCATTCCTTGGTTTGGAATTAATAGTCGGAGATCCAAATCTTATAAAACCTAATATCTTCTTACTGTTCTTCTCATATACCATCCAACGTAATTCTCTACCAGGAATATTCTTCTCAATAATTGCAGAAGAAGTTGCTGTTAAAAGTTCATGATAATATTCTTGAGGTACCGATTGTTGAAATCTCTCTCCAACAAACTTAACCTCAAAATCCATCTCTTCAGGATGAATGTCCTCATTAAAGAACTCATCCTTCAAAGAAAATAATGATCTACCTCGTTCAGAAACTGCTGCTTCTTTTGTAAAACGAATATAATCTTCTATACCTTTAAATCGTCCGAAGTAATCAATAAATTCATTAGCAGCCCATAAGGCATCTACTTCATTTAAAATCATCGTATAATCATAGGATCATCATACATTGGTATTTTAGGACCAATATCTAAAATAATAGGAGATTCTAATACATTGTCAAGACTTTCAGACATTCTACGAAAACCATTTCCTACAAATATCTGACCAGCAACAACTGCTACAGTACAGGTTCCCCAGAAAATATAATACCATCTAGACTTAACTTGATGTCTTTGTTTTTCAGATTTTTTACTCACTTCTTTAATCTCCTCATAAAGGTCACGATTGGTTACAATTTTCATTTGAACTTACATTCTACCATAATCTCCGTTAGACATGCAAGTAAATTTATTTCTTGATCTGCTACGAAAGCAATCTGGTATTGATACCTAGCAATAATAAGGACAGCAGCAGGTATGGTACCAGGAATGAGGGATTCATAAAGACTATCGTAAATACGCCGAAAAAGTACAGAAGAATCATTGTCCAAATTACTGACGACCCACTTACGTACTTCAGGAAAGTTTTTCTCTTTAAGGTTTTTAATAAGGTCATTTACAGCTACATCCGAGAATGTTGCGAGAATACCACTATCTATCTTCCCACCAACAGCATACCTTTGACATTCATTTAGAATTCTTCTCCAATCTGGGAAGTGTTTATTAATTAATTCTGCTAAAACTTTCTTGTCTGCTTCTATTCCTTCTTGTTCCAGAATCGAGTTAAGACGCTTGAAAAAGCATGTTGCAATTTCGGCTTTTTGTTTTCCTTTGATTGAGAAATCGAGGACAGCACATCTGCTGTGGAGGGGTTCAATGATTTTGTTCTTGTAATTGCAGGTAAAAATGAATCTGCAGTTTCTGGAGAACTCCTCAATACTCGCTCTAAGAAGGAGTTGTACGTCGGGAGTGGTATTGTCTGCTTCATCGATGATGATAATCTTGTGTTTCGCTTCCGATGATAATGATACCGTGGATGCGAAGTTTTTAGCATTATTACGGACGGTATCGAGGAACCGTCCTTCATCGGACCCGTTAATGACATAATAGTCTACCCCCAACTGATTACAAAGTGCTTTTGCTACCGTAGTCTTTCCAACACCAGGAGGCCCAGAAAGAAGCATATTCGGTATCTCACCTCTATTTAGAAAATCACTAAAGGTTTTCTTTATATTCTCTGGTAGAATACAATCTTCAATTGTCCTAGGTCTGTATTTCTCAACCCAGATAAAGTCACTCATAATTTAGATCCAATTAAGATTCATAACAACTCGTATTTTTTGATCGGTACAAGTATACCCTTGATGGTATGACTGAGAATCAAAAATACATAATCTATTTGCCACACTCTTTACTTTACCACCTTTTTTGAACTTTGTATATCCATTACAATTATTAAAATAATAAACGGCGGTATGTTTAACTTCTGGACGTGATTCAAAATCTATATGCCATCCACCAGGTTCATTAACCATAGTTCTGGGATTTAAATTTATTTTTATTTTTTCAAATTCATTTACACCTAATAAAGTAAAAAGTGAAGTAGTCTTTAAACACTGATAATAATCTGAATTACTACCATTCCAAGGAGGCCTCCTATCAAAAATAGTGTGAGTAAATTGATAATCTTTTGGATTGTAACCTTCTGCAGTAGGATCTACAACTCCTTCATTATAATACCAAGGAAATAAATCCCCTAAAAAAATAGATTGAATTTGTTTAAATTGATATTCAGGTAAAAAATTATCAATTATTTTCATAGCCAATTTGGTATCAACCAAACTTAGAATCAGGTTCTAATGCTATAAAGTATTTTAAATCATAATCCTGACATGTAAACCTTGATAGAAGTTTCTGAGAAACAACTACATCATAGGTACCAGGTAGAATCTTAATATTCTCAACTTTAAAATTAAATGAGAATTCAGATTCAGTTTCTCCTACAACAATTGAAAAATCATTAGATGTATCATTCTTCTTATCACGAACAACAATCTTTACAACACCCGCCTCACCAATTACAGCAAGATCGGGAAGTTGATAAATTGCTGCAGCCTTAAGTAACTTATCTAACTGTGATGTACTTAATTCAAAAGATACATCCTCACTAGTAAGAGTAATCTCCTTATCAGGTGGAGTTACAATTACATTAGGATCTGCAAAGAAATATTTTGTACGTGACTTACCTTCCCTAATAACCACATGACCTTGATTAGTAAAATCCAAATCAGGATGTTGATGTAAACCTAAACCATTTAAAAATTGATTAAGATCATAGATACCAAAATCAGTAGGAAGATCCTCTTCAATAGTAGCTTCTGCTAAAATGTTTTTCATCACAGAGATAGTCTTTAAAGAACTACCTTGCTTAAACAAGATAGACTGATTGATAGTACTAAAATTCTTCAATAATGTAAGAGTTTTATCAGACAGTTTCATAGTGTTCTCTCTAAGTTTCATAATTAAGGCATTGTGTGGTCAATGTTCCCCGTTGTAATCGAGGGTTTACCGTAGTGCTCATCAAAATGTAATAGTAGCATAGCATAATGAATCACTTTAAGCAAGTCCTTTTTATTTCTTCCTTCTTTACTACCATACCTACTCCCATATTTCAGAATGTTTGATTGACAGAAATCAGAAGCAAGATCTCTAGATGCCATCAAGTCTATTGTCTGAACATTACGGAACTCATGTTTAGTCCCTGTATAATGGCCATTGTAAGTACTTGAGACATAATCCTCAATGTCTTCAATAATCTCTGCCTCATGATACTTATAACGACCATCTCTTTTTCTTTCAGATGCTTCTCTAATGTTGTCCATAGTCTCCGATTTTTGATCCTCGTTATTTAGACCGATATGATGTGCGATCTGATCATCATTATCAGAAAGTGTAGTAAATGATGATGGATAACCGTCATCACTACTAACTACTGATTCTGCCATCATATAATCAAAAGCATCCGTAAATGGATTCTTTGCATCAAGGTCATTACGCTTATAATCATAATAGGAGAGATCATGTTTAATATCCCCTTCTACTTTAAAATCTGTTCCAGATTCTTTTATAGGTTTGTTCCATAACTCAGGTGGAACATCTTCCCTAACAGGATAAGTTTCGTCCATAGTACCGTTCATTTCCTCCCAAGCTAAACTCCATGCATTAACCATATTCAAATAAGAAATCGTTTACTAAACTCTCTGCCTTTTCTTTACCAAACTTCCCTGCAAGATATCCTCCCACAGGATCAAGTCTAGTCATATAAGCATCAAAGTCTTTGTAATTACTGGTTTCTAAACCAGTTGGTTTCTCTAATTCTAACATATCCTTATACTTAGTCAAGTATTCTTTAAAAGTAGAAAGATAAACATTTACTTCTTCCATCTTACAATACCTAACAAAAATATTTTCTGAAAAATGATTACCCATTTCAAAGAATCTATATTCCTTTTCTGCTTTTGGTAGATCATCAAAAGATAGCAAATGGTTTTCTACTGGATGTTGAAAATCAAATACTACTATGACTCTCTTCTCATTAAATGCCATCAAGTCCATACCAAAACATGGAAGATTACTTCCAGTCTTAGGATAAAGAATATTATTATAAATGGAAGAATTATCGCTTGATATATCCACCTCTCTAGATTTAATAAGATGAGGATGAGTATATGTTTTTGCTGAGAGAGTAGTACCTTTACCTTCCCAACTTGCCCATTCACTCCCAAATTTTAAATCTGGGAGTATGTTATTTAAGGCTTCTTTATAATCTACCCACAGATTCATACATCTTCCTCAGTTGATAATTCAAAGTCTGCATCTACTTTATCATAGAGTTCTAAGAAAGACTGTTTGGTCTCATCATCAAAACGATTAATACATACCTGAATTGCTTTACCCTTATTTCTAAAGATAGAATATGCACGAATAATATGAACCAATCTACGAGTACTGATGATCTCCTCTATACCACCATCATAGAAAGTCTTACGAATAATATCTGCCCAGTCTACTAATCTTTTGCAGAAATCAGTCTCAGTAACATTTAAGGATACTGCAACCCTTCCTAAGATTTTTGATTCTATAGAAGGTGCTGGATAATCCTGCTCAAAGGTTACAGGGAATCTCTCAAGGAATGCTTCATTTAATACATTAGTACCAATAAACCTACCATCGTCAGATCCTTTTCCTTTTGTATTAGCAGTAGCAATAATATTAAAACCAGGAAGTGGTTTTACCCACTTACCAATCTTCTTAAGGAATACACCTTTACCCTCAAGGATAGATTGCAAACAAAGTATCTTATTAGATGCTAAATCAATTTCATCTAAAAGGAGTACAGCTCCCCTCTCCAAAGCTTCGATGACAGGCCCGTTGTGCCAAACAGTATTGCCATCAATAAGACGAAACCCACCAATAAGATCATCTTCGTCTGTTTCGATTGTGATGTTGACACGTATTAATTCTCTCTTAAGTTGAGCACACGCTTGCTCAACACCAAACGTTTTACCGTTGCCCGAAAGGCCAGTAATGAATGTAGGATAGAACAAACGGGTTTTGAGAATGGTCTTAATATCGCCAAAAGGACCAAACTTGACGAAGGTATCATCGTTTTCTGGGATAAGGTTCTGTTCTAATTTAGGTTCCACAGCAGGAGCACTAAAAGATTTTTCGATATTTTCAACTGCCTTTACCGTTACTTCTAAATTCCACTTACCACGACCAACTTTAAATTGCTCAAGTTTTTTGGTAACAGTCTGATAAG
>VTLG01001645.1_pt1 | contig 10034 bp, 21 predicted proteins | sample 4694571 | NCBI WGS metagenome assembly VTLG01 (sample SAMN12604809, study PRJNA352737) | marine metagenome | biome: ENVO:00000447; feature: ENVO:00000209|ENVO:00000569|ENVO:01000036; material: ENVO:00002151; isolation source: viral sequences binned using virsorter ...
GGTGAGATGTTGTAAATAACATCAGAAAGATCTTCTCTTTCACCTATTGAATCATACGTATCAAACGTATTGGTTGGTTGTGCCATTGTTTTTATTTCCTTTGTTGAGATTTAAGATTAATCATATCAAGTATAGCACTTTGAGCATCTTTAAGATGTCCAGTTTTGCCTAACCGATTGATTTTATTTCTTATGCCTTCTCTACCAGAACTTGTGGATGATTTTGCAACACCAGCTTTTACTACTTTAGGAGCATTAGCTACTTTCTTTTGAACGATAGGTTTTTTATCTTTCAAATTTTTGTAACTCATTGCATCTTTTGCAACCATAAGAAATCTATGATCTGCAAGTTGTCCTATTTCTTGATCATTAAAACCATAACTTCGTAATGAATTACGCATATTAACTTTAAATTGATCAGCTTTATTAGGATCGCTATACTCTGGTATTTTTGTTGCTGCTAACTCTCGCTGTGTACTAAGGAAATCCTCATACTGTCTAGTTTGAGCTTCTCTAGCTTTAGATCGTACATCATCTAGCTGCCTGTTTCTTTGTCTCATCTGGTAATCCAGTCGTGCTGCAGCTGTTGGATCTTCTTCCCAAAGCTTTTGAAGATCTTCACTTCCTTGTTCCTGTCTGACAGTTGCGTCAGCAGTTGCAATTAACTCATTCAATTCTGATAGTCTATTGTCATAAGTTTGACGCAAACTCTCCTTTTGGCTATCAAGCTCTCGCTTTTCAATACCTAAGTTATGAGTTTTTTGTCGGTAATCTGAGTCTCTAGAATAACCTGCTTTCAGCTCATCGAGGCTGACCTCTATCTCTTGACCATTAACTTTTAATCGGTGGAGATTGGGTTCCTCTTGTAATTCTGTTGTAGTTTCTTCTGTCTCAGTATTTTCAGAAATTTGTTCTTCAGTTGCTTCAGACTGAGCTTGACTGTTTTGAACTTCCTGTTCTACAGGTGTTTCTGATGGTTCTGCTTTCGGTTCTTCTGGTTTCTTTTCTGGTTGACCTTTCGGTTCCAAGATTCCAGCTATTTTGTCAGCAGCACCTTGTACGTTAGTACTTTCTGCCATATCGTTCCTTTCTTGGTTGACGAATTTGAAGTTGCGTTAGCTTAACTTCGTTTATTTAATTGATCTAACTCTTGTTGAGTTAGCTTTCCACTTGCCATGACGCTTTGTAAATGACCTCTGATTTTGTCTACTAAATTGTAGGCTACCCAAAGGTATGTACGTTGTTCACTTTCAGTGAATTTTGTATTAAAGATTTCTGTTTTATAAATTTCCAGAAGATCTTCAAATGCTGTTTTAAGCAGGGGATCGTTTAGGAGCTGCTCTGCTCGCTTGCCCTCCCTGACTTGCTTTTCCTTGTTGTCCATCTATTTGTTGTTTAGTGTTAAAAAAGGCTTCTTGTCCTTTTACTATTTCTCTCATTAGATTACCTGATGATTTTAGATCTTCTTGTTCCATCATAGATCTTCGTTTCAATTCAAGTTCATCTATTTTAGATCCATATTTAAGTTCAATTTCTTTTATCTTTAATTCAAAGTCTAAAAGATTTTGTCTCATTTGAGCTTCAATACGTTTAACTTCTGTTTCAGCTTTTAACTGTGCTCTTTGGTTTTCACCTTGAACCTGTGCTAGAGTTACTTTTTCAAATTCACTAGGTGGTTTAGGTGGAAGTTGTGGCATTTGAGCTGCTCCTACATCTGGATCCATAAAGAAAGGTTCTATACTATTTAGACCTGCATTTTCAACTAATTTCTTTAAAGAATTATAAATATTTCTTAAATTAACCATTGGACCATAAACATTCTGTTGAAGGTTAATAGCCTGCATTTGTCTTTCTAAAATAGCATTAAGCAAGATCAATTGTTGTTCTTTTGATCCTGTACCTAATCCAACATGGATAGTAACATTAACTCTGTCTTTCCATTCGTAAGGTCTCATTGGTATATACTTACCTCTAATTCTTACGATCTTTTCTTTTTGTTGATATTTACATACCAACTCAAACATTTTAAGTGCTAAATCTTTAACTCCAGTTTCAGCAAAAATTCTTGCAATCAACTCCATTCTCATTTGAGATTGAGTTAATACTTGGTTCATACCAGTAGCTGTTTTATTATTTAAACTATCTGCGTTTAATCCTTGTGAAGTTTTACTTACACCAGTTCTAGATTCTTTAACTGAATCTAAATAACCTAACATACCACTAGCTTGTTCTGTAATTGGTTGTGCCTGGATAGGCATCATAACATTCTGAGGTGGTTGTTTAGTTCTAACAATTCCTCCAGGACGATTAGTTAATAAGTCGTCCATAGCTACTTGACCATCTTGTATTGCAACTCTATTGTTATTTGTTAGATACATATTGTCTAACATTTGTCTCATAACAGTAGATTTAATTAATTGAATATCTTCAACTAATTCTGCAATAGATCTACCATGAAATCTGTGAGGCATGATAACAGGTGTCATAGAAATAAATGGAATTGTATCTACTTCTTCTACATCTAATAATTTCTTACCATCTCCTGCTACACATACTTTTAATAATTCTGCTACACCATCTCCATCTGCATCCATTTTAATATAGCACTCATGAATTAAAACCATGTCAGTAGATTTGTCTCCAGTAGATTCTCCTCTACCAAAATCTATATTTTGATGTCTTACAAATTTATCTTCCGAATAAGTTTCACCATCACCTGTTGGTAATGAATAAACTACATCAGGATGATATCCCATTTCAATTAATTCAGTTTTAGTTTTATTAACTCTATGTGCAACAAAGTTTGCTGAATCAATATCTTTACATCTTCTTTCAATTAAAAATTCTTCAGGTGGAACTGGATCTATTCTTACTCTACCATATAATTTTGTTCTATGAATAACAACATCATGTAAAGTGATTTTATCTATTTCTTTTCCTACATCATCTGTAATAGGTTCTTTGTATTCAGAATGATTAGAAACTTTAACCTGAACATCAGAAACTAAATCATTAAATTCATCATCTGTTAATCTTGTATATTCTTCTCTTTCAGTCTTTTGAGAATCATCCCAATAAACTTTTAAAATTCCATTCTTTTGAATTAGTGCATCTTTGAATGCTGTATATAATGATGTAAATCCATTATTCTCTTTTAAAAAAATATGATTTATATAATCTGATGCTTGTCTTGCCATTTCTTCATCTTCAGGTCCAACACCTTCACAAGCAAATACATTATCTCCTGAAGTAAATATCTTCATAAGAGATGGCATTAAACTTTCTACAGTATCCATTACATCATTAGAAACTACTTGAGATCTTCCTTCTTGTTCATTTCCAAGAGGATTACCTAAATAATATTCTAATGATTTTTTTCTTCTAGCTACAATTTCTCCACCAATATAACCTGATGAATTATGTATTTCTTTTGCTAGAATTGATAATATTTCCTGTTCTGATTTTTTTTGTTTCTTCATACTACGTATTTTGTATCTATCCTAATTGGTTTATCCCATTCTGATGTATCTAAAGGTTCGGATACACATCCATACCTAAACGCATCACTTGCGTGTGAACACCAATCATGGAGAGGTTTATTTTTAAAAACTTGGTTCTTCTCATCCCATTGTTTTCTATATTGTCTTAAAGCATCTAATCCTTGTTTACATTTTGTTCTATCAAACCAACAATCTGGTAAATAGTTTCTTACAGATTCGATACCATGATCTACTTCTAGTTTTGGAGCTACTTCAAATTCTAAACCTAATTCTTGTGCTACTTCAAATCTAGATTTACCTGTTCCTAACTCTCTCGCCATTATATCATGGGGAGCAATGTGGTTAGAATAGGCGTACCCTTTATCAGAAAGTATATCAACATAATGTGCTAATGATTCTCCTGAGTTTTCATAATAGTCTATTAGGTGTACCTCTTGTCCAACTCTTTGTGCAAACCAAATAGCTGTACTATCTCCGATCCCCAAATCCCACCAGGTTTCCACACCTACATTTTCGTCTACAGGCACGTAGCCAATTCTTCCATCCTTATCGGCTTTAGTTATTAGACGTCCATAATAACTTCCTGACACTGCTGCAGTAAACGAACATTCGAATTCTTGTTCATACTGTTCAGGCGTCATGATTTCACGTGCCTGCTCCAGTTCCTCCTCTGGAATGACGTTGGTGTCAGATGCTCGATATAGTTTCCCATACCAATCTTTATGACCTCTTTGAGCATAGTCAAATACTTCCCAGAATTGATTATGCCCCATTGGTGTTCCGATAAATAATACCCATCCTAATTTATCAGCCACTGCAGGTCTTACAATTTCAGTCCATACTCGAGGAGCCATGATAGCATATTCGTCTAGGACGACTGCATCAAAACCCATTCCTCGAATTGAATCTGGATTGTCTGCACCAAATATTTGAATTCTTGCTCCATTAAAGAGATCTATTCTTAATTCAGTTTCATTCCTACTACCACCAAACTGCATTAGTGGTTTTGTATAAAATTTTAAATATTCCCAAGCAATAGCTTTACCTTGTCTATAAGTTGGAGCTATGAATGCACATAAACTCCTAGGTTTGTCTGCTGCTGTTTTAATTAATTCGTTTATTGAAAGTACTGATTTCCCAAATCGTCTATGACAAACTAGGACACTAAATCTTTTTCTAGTATTGTGTACTTCCTTTTGATACTCTCGAGGTTTATAAGGAACCTCAATTATCTTAACTTTCTTCTTTTTGCCATTGGACTTTGATTTGGACTGGTTCATCTATTCCTACTCTTGAAGTTGTACTAGCTAACCTTGGATGAACAAAAGGTGCTGCCTTTTCGGCTGCGTATATTTTTCGTTCAGGTGAGCTTGCAGGATTGTTTAACACAGATAATAAATAATCCAAAGGAGAATGTTGGTATTTCCCAGCCATTTCTTCCATAGATTTCCACAGCTTTTTAGTTTTAGATCCTAAAGGTCTACCAGCTCCAGGTCTTTTACCACCATGTTCGCCACAGCATTTAGTATCCTTTTCAGGTTTGCTAACTTCGTTTTCGTATGTTTTATCTTCTTCTACCATTAAACTATTTTTCTACCTTTTTTATTATATTGTCTGTATGGTGCCCATTGTAATCCTCTTTGTCTACCAGCTATAGTTTTAACTAATTTTTTTCCACCAAGATAAGCACCTGTAGCAATTAAGCCTTGATAGCCTAAAGCTCCTTTTCTAATAGCAAATTTACCAAGTCCTAAAGCTGCACCTGTTATTCCTTTAGCTGCTTTTACTGTTGGACCAGCATACGTAGCAAATTGTGCACCATGTTTAATTTTCTTTTTAGTAATAAACTTTTTAGTTTTGTGCATAGCGATATTATATCGTTTACCAAGTCTTAATCCTCTGTTACCACTAACATTATTGCCAGTGTTAACTACGCCTGTTGGTCTTAATCTTTCTTTCATTAGTATCTAACCTTTTTTCCTTTTTTCTTTGCGTACGCTTTAGCTTTTTTCTTACCAGCTTTAGTGTATGCGAATTTTTTCTTTCCTACTTTTGGCATTTATGCTCCTTTCTCCTCTATCCTCTTAATAATCCCCTCATTGCAGCGTCTCTTGAGTTCGGCATAGGCATATTTTGCCCTCTTGGCTGACCCATTTGTTGCATTTGAGGATTTTTTATTTGTTGTTGTAATAAACCTTGCTGTTCTTTTGCCATTTTTGGCAATAATTTAGCTTTTATAATTAGCTGTAGCTTCTGCTGCTCCTGTGGAGACAGTCGAATCATTTTATCTGCTAATTTTTCTAAACTTCTGCTCATTATCCTGCCATATATTTCTTGGGTTGCTTATCTTTTTTAGCTGCTGATTTAGCTCCTGCGTATCCAGCTCCTATAAGAATAGCTTTAGGTAGAATTGCTGCCCCTATAATCCCAGCTTTTGCTAGTTTAGATGCTTTATTCCACTTTCTAGCTAATGCTATATGTGGTTCTTTAGCTAATCTTAACTTTTTACGTCTTTCTGCAAATTTCATTGTCATATAAACTTCTTACTATATTCGATAAGTTTGGTTTTTGCACGCCATTTCGGATTTTTGACGTTTTTAGCGAATGATTTTCTCAATTCCCTTTGTTGTTTTAGGGGATATTGCCATGATTTCATATACGAAGGTGTTTTTAAAACCTTCTTCGCTACTTTTAATCCTAAAAATTTAGCTATGCTCATTTTCCTTGTCCTCTGTATTTCTTCTTTTTAGACCTTCTTTTGGCTTTATTCATCATAGCCCTAGATGGTCTACGTCCTATACTCGTTTTTTTGAATTTAGAACGTGATTCATGTTCGACTTTGGCTAAGAGGGATTTCCCCTTTTTCTTAGCCATTAGTCGTCTCTATCTAGAATATCCCAAGCTGCTGCTCCAGTTACACCCCATCCATAAGCACGTCTGTGCTTCTTTAGGTGTGCTCCTACTGGCTTCAGTTTAATCTTAGCTCCAGATATGCCTTTACCTGCGAATACTTTGCTTTTGCTAAATATATCGCTTTTTGGTACTAGCATTTTCTTTTTTACGCCTGATTTACCTGTAACTTCGGCTAATTTCATTCCAGATTTTTGCAATCTTTCTCCTAGTCCTCTTTTACCTTTGTAAAGTTTTCTTAGGAATTTTGCAGCGTGTCCAGAAGCTCCAGTTGCTCTTGCAAGCCAAAATAATGGTTGTGCCATATTTGCTCCTTTTATTGTTGTTGTTAAGACCCACTTGGGATCTATTCGTATAAAACCCCCCTATATGAAGAATCGACATCAAGTCGATATCTTCAGGGGTGAATTCAAAACCCATCGAATTCAGTTGTCAGCGATAAATCGCTGGCTTATTTGTCGTCATTGTCAAATCAAAGATTTGTCTCTGTTTGTTTATAATTATTTCTTGCTGTCGACTATCGACACTTGAATTGTTATCAATGGACAGTCATCGTGTGCTGTCGTGTCGAAGTCGCTGAAGTACACAGCAAGAACTAATTGTTGTTTGTTAAAATGATTTGGTAGTTGATAACTTTCGGCTAAATCGGTTGATTATCGATTACCGAATCACTCTTAAACTATTGATATATATAGCTATCTTGATTGCTGATGTATCAATAGACACATAAATAAGTGCTAATTCGAAGGGTAAATCGAATGCACACAACATAGGAGATATATATGGATATCAATAAGATGATTAAGAATAGTGTTAAGTCTGTTAAGGATACATATGACAGTACACAGATAAATCCTTTTAAAGTGCCTGATAAAATCACAATAAAGGTTGATTTAGCAGGTAGTTATGCTGACTTACTGACAGCCATAGAGAATATGGACGAACAGAAGGTAGCAAGGATTACTAAAGCCTTTACTAAACTAGGAAATATTGTCGAAAAGGCAATAGATGATAAAATGGATAGAAAGGCTAAGAAATAATGGGAACTTACATAGCATTAGCAGTAAGTTTTACAATCATTGGTGGCTTTGCGTATTTAGGTATGAAAGCCACTGATGAGGTAATTACTTATTTAAACCAAGAAGTACCTGAAAAAAAGGATAAGAAAGATGATTAAATTAATAATAAGTTGTTTATTAATACCAATAGTAGTTATTTTAGCAATATCAATGGTAATCATAGTATCACCATTGATTATTGGTTTTTTAATATACATAACATATCAAGCACATAGAAGGGAGATAGTATGATTAATATAGATGATATAGTAGAGAGAGATGTAGATAGGTATGGTAATTATATCACACTATACTACGAGTTCCCATTCCCTGAAGTTTCTGTCGAAAGAGAGAGGTTAGATGAGGAAATGAGATATCAAATGAAAAAGAATCCATTGATTGCTTTGTCTTGCGAAAATCAATCAATTTAACCATAGGAGGATATATGTCTACACAATCAACATTCGTTTCTTATAGGGAGTCCAAGACACCTGAACAGAGACGAGCATATGTAGATCAACAAATAGCACTAGGCAATCCAAAATATAAGTCTAGAGCTACTTGGATACAAGAGAACCAAGCGACTATACGTGTTGGAGTTCTTGAGAAAAGAGTTGAAACATTAGAGGCTTTGCTAAAAGCTAAAACTGATAAATTAGTGAAGTAAAGATGTCTGGCTATCGCCTGTGCCTACTCGGCAGGCGATGGCCTGTTAAATAATTTTATAAATCAAGCGTCTGTGAGTTTGGAGCTACCTAGTGTAGTAAACCTCGGAGAGCTTAGGAGACGTCCTAAGTGCTGATGAGTACCTAGAATATGTAGTATTCAATGCAGATGGCAGTGCCTGATTAGTTCTCGAGAGCTAGTCAGGTACCAAAAATTTTATATATCTCTCTCGCTGGGTGAAAGAACCATCTGGTATGAGTGGTAAGCCACTACAGAGTGTGTGATAAATCTTGGAAGTTTGTCTACCAAGTTTGAGTCGTACTGGGCAACAATGCTTTAGGACAAGGACGCACATATAGTAGGTTATCTTAAGAGACAACCAAGTATGATGTAACCATTATACTAAAGACCCTTAAGATTTCAACAGCAGTCCTGGCGTTTGCAAGCGTTAGGCGTTCAAGTCTTTGACTTGGGTTACAAAACCTGTTGGCGAGTGAGATATATAGAATAAATGAGGGAGATTTAGAATCAGAAGTAAGAACTCTTAAGTCATTAACTGATAGAGCCTTCTGAAATCTCATATTTACTAGGCGACAGCGTAATGAGTCGCCTAGTTTTTTTTAAAAAAATAATGTCGAATCGAAGATTCGGCTTTTTAATAAGGAGTGTATAATGAAAATATTTGAAGTAGAATTTAGATACGATGATGAAACAGGTCTTAAAGATGGTGAAATAGGCACATGGAAGAATCCATTTAGAGTGCGTATACCATTTCCAATAAAAGAATCATATCATCCAACATATTGGAGTGTTAATCATAGAAAAATCGAAAGAGAGTTTGAAAATAAATATAATCCAACAATTAATGGCAGTACCTATGAAAGAAAATATTGGGTACAAGCAATAAGGAGAGTTAGATGAAATGTAGAATATGTAAAATAGAATCAGATTGGAGAAAATATGAAAAAACAAACTAAAGTACCAAAAGGATGGACTGCTAAACAATATGCAGAACATTTATTATGGTTAAGCAAATTTACTGACTGTAAGGAGGTAAAGAGTGTACCGAGTAAAAATAAAAGGAAAGTTCAAGGAAAAACCAATAAATCTAGCAAGAGCAGTCAATCTGATGTTCAAGCAAAGGTTTAGTGGTTCAATACAACAAGAACATTTAGATTGGTGGAAGCCATATTGGATTAAATCAATAAATCTCGAAATATTATATCCAAAGTTAGGTTGGATAACATTAGTTAAAATATTTAGAGAAGGTAAACCATCAATTAGAGTTATAACTCGACCAACCAGCTCCAACAAGCGAGAGCTGCTTGTTCTTAAACATAATTATGGAGGAGATAAATGACATTAGATCAAATTGTAAAGATACAGAGTATAATAGATAAAAGAGCTATTAGATCTGATACTTTAGAATATTTGAATAAAGAAAGATATTCAGAAAGTTTAGAAAAAACAATTCAATACAAAGATATGCATATAGACCATTTTTTAAATGTATTTTTTAATAATGAAAAAGAAGAAAATGCATCATTAGAAAGTGCAGTTTTAATGTTAACAGAATTGTTAAAAAATAAATATAGAAAGGAGGACTAATGGGATATTGTAATAATCCAATAGATACTACTATACCAAAATGTAGTAATCCTGAAAAAAAAAATTGTAAAAATTTAGCAGATAGAACACATAGATTAATAGAAAAAGATGATACTGAAAAAGAGTATCCTATGTGTAATAAATGTTATGAAACATGGATAATGGAATAGAAAGGAGGACTAATGGGCAAAAGACCAAAAGGTGATTTGGAACTATATGTTTATATAGGTAATCAAATCAAAAAAGCTAGACTTGATAATGTACCAGCTAGAATAGATGGACGTAGAAGTCCT
>VTLG01005099.1_pt1 | contig 10033 bp, 9 predicted proteins | sample 4694571 | NCBI WGS metagenome assembly VTLG01 (sample SAMN12604809, study PRJNA352737) | marine metagenome | biome: ENVO:00000447; feature: ENVO:00000209|ENVO:00000569|ENVO:01000036; material: ENVO:00002151; isolation source: viral sequences binned using virsorter ...
AACCATTAGATTTAATCCAAGCTGATCTCATATAACTATTACTAGTCAACATTACACACCAATACATACCTACTGATGGTACATATACCATCGACATAGTATTTTCAGTATTACTCGCAGTAAAAGTACTAAAAGAACCACTAGAAGATTGAGTTGTAGCTAAAGTAGAAGTGTTAACCGTAATGGTTTTGAAATGCATTTGATTATCACTAGCAATAAAACCTATCATGTACTCGCCATTATTATTTGAAGCTACAGCAGAGGCATATTGACCAGTACCAATACCAACCCACCAAGCAGCACCAAAATCAACACCAGTCTGATTAGAATTTACTTCTCCTGCTCTGATATATATGGAATTATCACCATCAATTTGTAAAAGAGTTAAGAAAATCTCAGTTGATGTATCTGTTGCAAATCGAGTATTCCAAACATCTGTGTAATTAGTTCCTAAAATCTCTTCTCCGTAAAGGGTAATAGTACCTCCAGAATTCACTTTTCCATAAAAACGTTTAGCTTTATTACTGTCATTATTTTTTCTTCCTCCAGCTATAAAATCAGTAGCAGTTATCCATACAACATCTCCCATAACATAGTCACCAGTACCAGTATTTGCTGTACTTCTAGAAACGATACTTGATGGTGTTGTTGTCTCTGCAATCTGACTGACTGATCCATTTGTATTGACACAACAAGCTTTGTTAGCAGCGATAGCTCCATCTGCAGTAGCTGTTATGGTTGGAGCAGTCGATAATGGAGAACCACCTACAGATATTGCACCCGTTACGTTTATACCACCCGAAGTTACTTCTAACTTAGTCGAACCACCTAGCTGTAGTTGAAGAGTACCTGTTCCTGAGTCATTAAGAATACTATTTGAACCATTATGAACAATTTCAAGTCCATCAACTGTTCCTGATGCTCCACCTACCAATAACTTCTTATTGTCTATTAAATGTATATGTTCAGAAGAAGTCCACGCATCCGTAGCGTTAATCCAGTTAAATGTCTTGTCTGAGGCTCCTTTGAGCGTCCAGCCTCCTCCGTCGGCAGTGGTATCTGATGGGCTAGAAACCTTGCCTATAACTACGTTTTTATCCTCTACATCTAACGTCTGAGTATTAATAGTCGTTGTTGTGCCTGAGACTGTTAAATTACCTGTAATAGTGGCATTAGTGGAAACAGTTAACGCACCTGTTATATCAAAACCTGTAGACGATACAGTTGCTTTAGTTGCACCACCTACTTGTAGTAGTAAATCTCCAGTACCAGCGTCGTTAATAACACTATTAGAGGAGTTATGAAATATCTCTAGGTCGTTCCCAGTTCCCCAACGAGCCTTAACATTATCATTAAAATCAATTCCTGTTGCACCACCAATTGATACTGTTGCCCAAGATAAAACTCCCGAACCATTTGTCTGTAAATATTGCGATGCAGTTCCGTCAGCCGCAGGGAGAGTCCATACCTTATTAGAAGCTACAGTTGTTGGACTTGCAAAACCTACATAATGTGAACCGTCTGCATCCTTTAACCTAAGATCCCCTGAAAAAGCAAAATTAGTACCTGAAATTTTGCTAGGAGTTACTGACGCATCTGCTATAGCCGCATTATCAATCGTGTCACCCTGCATCATGATCCAGCAGGAAAGACCAGCAGCTGGAGCAGTAGTAAAGGTTATCTGATTACCTGCAGTCGTAAAGTCTGTATTTGGCTTTTGCATCACACCGCCAAGACTCACAAAGAGTTGGTATGGTGTCGCAGTGGCAGTGGCTACTGATGAAACCGCTAAGGTAAAAGTTGTGGTACTTCCGTTAAAGCTACTAGATATATCATCGAAGAGTTTATTTTCTCCTCGTGCCAGCTGTCTTCCAATGTAAGCCATTTAGTTATACAACTACTAATTATTTTTTCTATTCTAAAGTGGCTAATCTATAGAGCCTTAACTAGGTTTTGTAGGCCAAGTAACTGTATGAGGAAAACCTCCTTGAGTAGGGACATCTCTTAAAGCTTGACGATAAGTTTTCATTGCATCAGATAAAGTTACATCTGACAATGCTGCATAGTCTGTTTCAGCTAAAAGTGCATTTCTTTGACCCCTAACAGCTACCGCTGCATCATTATCTATAGCGGTCTTATCATCACCTGTGTAAGTTTCAACTTTAAATTTTGTATACCATTTCCCAGATATCTCCTCTATTCCATCAGGAGAAACATACTCATAAGGAGCTGTTGTAGAAGGAAAAGAACCTTCAGTAATAGTTTTATAACCTAGAGTTTCTATGAAACTAGGAGTAATAGGTTTCGGTAATGACCAACCTTTGTAGTTTTTTAAAATATCTACTTGGGAGACAACTGACCCATCACTTTCTTTACGATAATTCATGATTAAATAGAAAATAAAAGCTTATGTAGAGTGATAAGCTATGTAATGATAAGATTCACCTGATTTATTAAGATCTGCTCTATAAGAATAACCGCCACTAATACTTTGAGAATTATCTTGAATAACTTGAAAACCTCCAGAATATGTATTAACTATATTTTGATCATAATGATTACCATCATTTCCAAAATTTGTAGTTCCTTTCGCTGAAGTAGGTGTTAACCATCTATCATTTACACCTCCCCCAGCATCGTTAAATCCTCTTCCGCTACTAAAGTAATACCAGTTATTTCCTCCATCATAATCTTGTGGATTTGTCCAACGCTTAATTTGTAGCCATGCTGGTTTACTAGTTGAAAAACCACAATCTATATTCTGAGAATCACCAGTGTTTGTACCGTTGCCGTTGTACCCACCTACTTTTAGTATTCCAGAATAAGAAGACCATAGTGTTACGTAATAACCTACATTATTTGCATTTAATTCACTACCTACATAAATATTTGTCTCATCAGGTTCAGCGTAAAGTCTATTAGTATTTCCTCCTAAATGGTCTTCATCTCCGCTATGAACTGAAGCGGTTGAATCACTATATTTCCACCATTTATCACTAAAACCTGATCTTTCTGCTTTTCCCTTAGAAAAGAACCTTCGTGTAGTATCACCACCAGTACCCATAAACCATAAAGCTTCAGGAGCAGCTTGAAGAGTATGAGGAATAGCTCTATTTCCTCCTCCATTACCTCGGTACATTAAGACGTCCATAATAGGAGGTATTCGACACATGAAGGTAGCTCTTGCCTGATTATTAGCGGTTGGATTTCGATTACCAAAACGATAGTAATTACCATTTTTATCAACGTAAGCTTCATCTTGTGCTATAGGATGCCCACCTATACCTAAACTGCCGCTTAAACTATTTTGATCATTCATACTAGACAAATTATTTTTTATTAAATTCTGTTCCCAACGTTGACTACACCACGCACCTTTTCTAAAAATATTCATTCGACTATCTTGACTGTGTTGATTAGTTTCAGATAAATAACCAAACCATGCCATTTCGTATGCATGTTTAAAACCTATGTCCTGTAATCCACTTGAACCAGTGCTATATACCATAGTTCTAATAACTTCTGAAGGTGTTATAGTTTTTGCGGCAGGACGTTCATTACGAGCAATACACATATACATGTAAACTCGACTAGTATCCGCATGTCCAGTACCATTCGCACCTACTGTGAAACCAGTTGAAGTTCTTTGCACCATTGCATTATCTACTCTCATTCGTTTATTAGCATTTGATCCTGTAAATAACAAACCATCATATTGATTTCCAGCAGTAAACCCTGTTACTTCAGAAATAATATAAGGATCACCTCTAAACGGTGAAGGATTTGGAGCATTTGAAACTCTGTATGGTCTTTTGAAAAAACCTATGCATGGTTCCCACCCTAAATTGGCTCCTGCACTGGTGTTATTTGTTGCATCATAAGTACCAACTTTAATAATAGATTTATCTCCATTGACTCCATAAGATGTATCAGAACCATCACCAAAGGCATACATAATATAATGACCTCCGCTTTCGTTTGTATCACTATTATCACGACGAATAACAACAGTTGTACTATTTCCCGTAGCAATTTGAATTTTATGACTACTGCTCCAGTTGTTTTCATCCTCCAGTCTGTATTGACCTGTCTCTCCCATTGCAGCATTCCATACTAAAAAATCCCTATTACCTCCTGAACCTCCATACTTCTTGATCCAGACCATACCAGGACGACAGCCTAAATTATGAGTTATATGCCGATCTCCATTACCACCGTTGCCTGTATAGGTAGTAATTCTAAAAAACTTATCGGCACATTTAAAACCACACCAAAAAGTAACATTATCACTTTCATTTACACCAGTTGTATTATTAGCTATCGAAATAGAGCCATCATACATAGAAATATCGGTTTTACTTGTATCTTGTGTATTTTTAATAGGTAATGCATAACAAGCATTACCATTCCTACGAGCTGTATCCCAAACATACCAAGAACGTTCTTGAGTACCATAAACACATTTCGTCATGAGCATGGCACCATCTGTTATCAGATTTTCAAAGAACTTTCCACGACTGTCAGTAATATTTTTATTAGATGCGGAATAAGTTCTAGTTCCTTGTCCTCCTATAAAAGCACCTTGCGTAAAGACATCTCCAGAATATTTACCATCATCACCCCCTGCTCCTGATGCACCTTTTAGGTTGTTAGAAGAAATAGGATCTGTCATTTTTTATACAGTAGCAAAGTCAATTAGAGAAGTTCCTTCCCAAGTAGCACCAGTGTCAGTAGTCGTAAGAATAATGTAAAGTGGACTACCTGCTGTAAAGGCTGGAACAGCACCTCCATTCCACTTAATCTTATTACTTGCAGATCCACCGTTAACTGCAACGCTATTCCAATTTATTGTAGTCGATCCTCCTGTTGTTACCTTAATAATTACTGAATAAACGCAACTAGCAGGAACATTGGTAAATGACCAACCACTACTTGGAAATGTAGAAGCTGCATTCAAAGTAAAGAAATTACCTAATGCACAATTAACGGTAGGAGTAGTTGCTGGTGTTATTGCGTCTACTGCTTGTTGATATTGACCATCGATATCAATACCTGCAGTCGTAACCGTTCCAGCAAACGTGGCATTTTGTGAAGTGTCTAAAGTTAAGGCTGTTGTAAGAGCACCACCAGTGGTTTTGGTTTTAACCTCCAAAATACCACCACCCAATGATTCACTTACTTTTATTTCACTTGCTGCATCAACACTATTAGCTCTAAATTGTATTTGAGGTGCAGATCCTGATGGTTTAGTGAAAGTTATTCCCGTAGCTGCACTACTAGTAATTGTTGCACCCGTAGCGATTGTCTCAAAAGTTTTGACGTTATTGTAAAATAGCTCTACGGCTCCATCAGCTTTTATATCAATACCAGTTTCACTTGCTTTAGCATGTATAGTTAGACTTCCAGTTGAGTTTATAATCTTGGAATTATTTCCATCATGATAGAGCTTTAAGTCTTTACCAGTTCCTACTGCAATATAATCTGAAGCACCACTATCAGTACTATCCCCAACATAAATTCCTTCAGTGCTATAAAGTGTCCCAGTTACGGTTGAGCCATTTGCAGTTGTCTCAAATTTTTTGACGTTATCGTGAAATAACTCTACTGAGCCGTCTTTTGTGCATTTAATAGCATGTTCAGCACCAAACTTAGTTTCTATTAAAGTTCCATTTGATAAGAGGATTAAGCCACCTGTACCAGTATCACTTATATAAGAATTATTTGATTCATGGAAAATCTCTAATCCGTCTGAATTTGTTCCAAATATTGCTCTAGCACTATCATTAAAAATTAAATCATCTGTTGACTTATCCCAAGTTACATTATAATTGTCTCCAGTGAAAATAACGTCTCCCGTAAATGTACCACCTGCGAGAGGCATTTTGGTGCTATCAGTTGTGCTATCAGCTACCCATCCAAGGTTCCCAGAACCATCAGTTTTAAGGAGATAATTTGCAGTCCCATCAACCGCTGGTAAAGTCCAAACAAGACTAGTACCTACAGTAGCTGGAGCTTTAAAGCCTACATAATGTGTAGAATCAGCATCACCGAGACGTATATCACCTTGATGCCGTGTTTGTAATAATTCAGCTTTAGTCTGTGTCATCTACTCTTCTAAACTTTGCGCTTTATATATAATTTTACGCTCTAAAAACCTACTACCTAAAAGACCTCTCTTCTTTCTGTATACCAAGGATCTTCTATAGAACCTTCTCCTGATTCATACTCCACATGCTCACCACTAGTAGGTATGCCTGTTCCACTCTGCATAAAGGAAGAACTACCACTACTACGAGATTGCCATTGATTGGCTAAATCCCTAGCATTTTTCCAATTACCTCCGTTTGCCATTACAGCTGGAAAGTCATTATCACCCATTATGCACCTATACGGCTCAAAAAGTCATCAACACGTCCACTAACCCCTGGCTCTTGAGAAGCAGCATTCATGGGATTAGTTTTTTCAGCAGCTTTTATATTGGCTTCAGCATATGGAGCACTTACAGCTTGTCCTTGTGTTGCATAACCACCAGGTAACCCTTCTTGACGACGAGGATCACCAAGATCTGCCATATCTAAACCTGCTGGATCAAATCCTGGTCCACCCATTAATCTTTACCTATTTTTACTAATTATACCTTTTACCAATCAGTGACTACTAAAACTCCATGTCCATAGAAGTAGGTATCTTATTCCAAATAGCTCTTTCTTTTGCTGTTTGAGATTGAGGATACTTCTCAACAAACTCATCCATAGTTCCAGCTTTTTGAGCACCTTTAAAATCTCTATGCTTTTGCTGCAATGCCCATCTCTCTTCTGGAGTAAATCCTGCTTGTGCTGCAGGGCTATTTGCTGTTTGTGCTATCCAATCCATAGCTTCAGCATTTGCTGGATTAGGAGCTAACGAATGATCCTCAGTTAAATAATTATTTAAAAAATTATCATATTGTTGGTTGTATGTTTCAGCAGCCGAAAGAGATGGATTTGCAATTACATTACCTGAATTTTCATCAATAATCCAAGGTTGTACATGAGCTGTATTAGCATCTCTTGCAACAGCCATACTAGGAAATATACCTTTTAAGCCAACAAGACCAGGAAAATTAGATACAAAAGAACCTAGAAAATTACTTACTTTTTGACCTTGTCTAGCATTAGCCGCTTCTCTATTCTCTTTATATTTTTCTTTACCATAAACTTCCTCTAATTTCCATTCAGGCCAAGTTTTCCAATCTGCTGGATCAAATTCTACAGGAGCCATTTTTATAACTGTTTTTATAATATTAACATCGACAAATTAGTTACTAAAGTGACAACTTTCCCTCATGGGACAACGATTGAGACCCTTAATGATAGTGGTCATGTCTTTCATCGTGTCTGTGCTCCAGGGGGTGGTGTCTGTCGTTATGCCGATAACGAAGATATTGCTCAAGATTTTGCTCAAACCTACGAAGAAATATTTAACTACAAGTAGGGTTAGGTACTTGGGTGTAACATTTTATTTGACAGTCACATACCTACCCCTACAACCTAAATTTTAAAAAATTCTAGTAAAAATACTCAAAAACACCCTTAAAAACAGGTAGGGGTAATGCTTTTTTATACTACATTTTTCTTGAAACTCTTTTCATAGTAATGGATTAAGAGTGAACACCCAAAACCTTAAAAAAAATGGCTTATTTCTTTAGGTACGTATAGGCGAGGGTTAGGTACATGGGTGTAATATTACAGGCACATACCTAACCTCCAGTTCTCTAAAAGTAAATAAAAGAGAGAAAAAAAACTGGTATTTGGGTGTTGACTCATTGCCATTGCCCCGCAAGAGGTTTAAGGTATGAGTCCGTTAACCCCTACTAAAAAGACAACTATGGATACTTTTCTCTATGAAGAGTTAACAGCTAAAGATAAAGTTCTATTTGCTAAGGCTTTTCAAATTGCTATCCAGTTATGGGGTAAAAACAACTGTTGGTGTATGAAAAAAGCAAGTAATAATATTTTTCAGGGATTCACAACAAGTAAAAAAGTAAGACTTTCATATAGAGGGAGAGATGCACGTCCCTTATTACTTTCGATGGCAGGATATAATAGTGATCCAACTAATAATGTTATTGTTCGACGTGCATGTTGTAATTCTCCATATTGCTTAAATCCTTCTCATTATTATTGGGGAACAAGACAAGATGTTGCTTATGAAAACATAAAAAGGAACAAAATAACACTAAATAAAGACTTAATAACTAAGTTACGACAGGAAAATACAGCAGGTCAAAATAGCAATAAACTTTCAAAAAAATATAAAATTCCTTATCACACAGTTAGAAGAATTTGTAATAATGAAGTCTATGAATCAGTTGAAAATGAAAAAGAAAACAATGAAATTTGGCAAAATATAGAGGCTATTTGTGCAAAATTAATAATGGACTATCCTGAAGATGCAAAAGACTTTAATTTAAAATATTACGTGACTAAAGAACTCGAATGCCCTTGGCATCAAAAAGGTACAAAAACCCATAAAGGTAATTTTGGTTTAATGGGTGAATGTCTGGACTGTATGAAGGAGATAAAAAATGGAAGAGCTGCTGTAGATGTCAGAAATTTTGATTTTCGTTGGTATTGGCAGGTAAAAAGTTTTTGGGACAAGGTTGATATTAAAGGTGACGATGAATGTTGGCCTTGGTTAGGACCTACAAAGAAAAATGGATCAGAGTCTGTGGCATACTTTCCTTCCCCTTTCCACGCATCAAATACGCAATCAGCTCCAAGAGTGGCATTTTGGTTAAGTAGGGGCTATACAGGTAAATACAGAGTCTTTACAAAGAAAACATGTAAACCCTTCTGTTGTAATCCTCTGCACCTTACAATTAAGGACCTAAAGGATTACGATCCACCTACAAAGCTACAGTGCGTCAAAGTAACTCATGACAACATCATCGAACACTACAAAAAGAGAGAAGGTAACACTCAAAAAGAGTGAAATATATCCAAGTAATTTTCATTTAGAGGAAAAACAGTATGCTCCAATGGTAGTTATTGACGGTGATACTACTTTCGGTGCATGGTGTGACACAAAAGAAGAAGCAGCTGCAAGATTAAATCATTTAGAAATTGCCACTGATTATCACAATTACGCTACAAAACAGGAAGAAGGTGTATATCCTGAACGGAGTAGAATAATGGAAGAACTATATAATAAATCAGGAAGAACTAATAGTATCTTTACTGGTTTAGCCGAGGAGTATGTCGAGGTTTCTAACAACAATTCCAAGTAATTCTGGTTTCTATAACTTAGGAACCGTTGAATCATATCCAACAGGAGGTTCAGGACCAACAGCTTATGGTCCTACCTCCTATTTTGGTTCTGATCCACTGCCAGAAACATCTGGAGATAGTATCTACAATCCAATCGATCTTGGAATCTTATCTGATATTTTTAAAACAATTACAATTAGTAACTCACACGGAGGATTATCACGTAGACAAACAACTTTTTACAGTTTTGAACTAACTAAACGTAGATCAGTTCAATTTACACAAAATTATAGTCAATTTTCTTATGAACAAAATACAAATAAAAATACACTTTTAGCTTTTTATGAAATTTTTGAAAAAACTAGAAGAGAAGAGTTACCTATAAACGATCTTGGATATGTAGCAAAAGAGTCAGGTATAGATTATTTAGATGCAGAAGGTGAACTACCAAATATTGATTATCCAAACCTAGCGTTAGAACCTGGAAAATATTTATTTTTAATTACAAATGATATTCGTTATTTAGAAACTACTTATTCAATTGATTTAAACGTTAATAGCCTTGATTGGAGGTTTGTAAATGAATCAATAGATGAAACTGTTGACTTTAGTAAAGTAACTGAAGGTATTTCAGGAAGTATAGATTTTGGGACTATAACTAGTTAATAAGGTTATAAAAACTGATTAATAAGGTTATAAATATGGTTTATTGTTTCCGACTCCAGTTGTAATAGGTAAAGTAATCGTCATCACCGTCATCTACTCTCTTATCAAATTTGACATAA
>VTLG01010357.1_pt1 | contig 10033 bp, 17 predicted proteins | sample 4694571 | NCBI WGS metagenome assembly VTLG01 (sample SAMN12604809, study PRJNA352737) | marine metagenome | biome: ENVO:00000447; feature: ENVO:00000209|ENVO:00000569|ENVO:01000036; material: ENVO:00002151; isolation source: viral sequences binned using virsorter ...
TTAAAAGTAGCCATTTATTTCTCCTTAGTTTATAATTTACAATACATTACTCCGACTTCCACCTTTCAAAATAGCTTTCCACATATCATCTTTATCATCACTTTTAATCGGTTGCTCACCATTCAAAATACCTGCTTGTTGAGGAACTGATTTTGTTTGACGAATTGAATCCATAGGATTTTGGCTATTTTGTTCACCTTCAGTCGGCTGTTGAGTTACTGATTGCCACATATTAATCGCACCATCAACACCATATTCGGCAGGATTCTTTTGAGCAAACTCATAAAACGATTGTATTTGCTCTTGATTTAATCCTCTTTTTTCAAGTTCTCCTGTAAGTTGGGTTACCCCAATTTGCTTTTGAACTTGACCTACTTGGCTTTGAACAGCGTGATTAATAGAGTCATGTAACTCTTGATGTCGAAATTTATACGACTTAGACGATGGGTCATTATAGGCTTCCCAAGGGTCAAACTCATCTTTACTTAAAGCTACACGTTCTTCGGTTGGTGCTGGTTGGCCACCTTGAACCATTCCTGCTACTGTTTGTACAATATCAGGTCGTGACTCCAACAATTTTCCAACTTGTTCGTATTTTTTTAAGTCTTGATTTTCAGAATAAAGTTTATCTTTCTCTGATTGAAAATACTTGGCCTGCGATTCCCAATCACCTCCAGATTCTCCATCCTGTGTTGCTTCATCTTGCCCTACATTATCATTGAATACACCTTCTTCAAGATTTTCATTTTCTAATGCGTTATCCATTTATTCTCCTTTTTTCTGCAATCTCTTTTGCTTTTCTTCAGCTTGTCCTCTTAGACGAACCTTTTCAGCCTCAAGTTTAACTGCGTTAGTGAGTTTGCCAAGTTGCTGATTATTAGCTGACTTGACTTGTGATTCTTGTGATTTAAGTTCAGTTTTGAATTTTTCAACTTCTGTACGTTTCCTAGCTGAAATTGACTCTCTATGTGCTGTTTCTAAATCACCTTTTAAACTTTTAATTCCTTCTTGAGCTTGTGCTAATTGTTGTTGTAATTGAGCTACTATATCCATTCTCTGTAATACCCCTTCTTTATCAAATATATCGGTTTTCATTAATGCTTCAGTTCTATCAATAAGTCCAGCTTGATAGGCTTCCATATATATAGACCATTCGCCCCATCTATTTGAAGGCATTGTTGAATTACCAATTATATTTATATCATATTGACCTATAGTTAAATCATTCATCATCTCTCCAATAGCTTGAGATTTATCATTATAATGATTAACCATATATTCACTCATATCATTATTTGGTTGCACAACTCTAAAAACTTTTCTAAATGTATAATGTTCTTTTGATAGATTATAAACAACTTGTCCTAATCTTCTTAAAGAACCTTCAATATCCCTTAATTTTGATTTACTTCTTCTTTGCCCAAAATCCTCAAGCATCATTGTTGCTGATGATGTTTTTGGAGCTACCTCCGTATTACCTTGCATCATTTCAAATATACCCATATTTAAATCAATATACTTTTCAATTAATTGTGGTAATTGCATCACTGAATTAGATAATGGTTGTGGAGATGGAAAATGAGGCTCTCCAAAAGAAGGGTCATATTCAATTGTTGCATTTGGATTTGCCCAATCTCTTTCTAATTCTTCTATATCATCAACACTACCTTGAGGTATTAATAATTTTAATCCTGATGAAGCTTGTGCATGAGATGTAATTAAAGACATTGTTTTATTTAAAAATCTTTGAAAGTCTTTATTTTTTCTAACATCACTCATTGGATATGGAGTATTTGTCCATATATTAGGCACAGGCACTATTGGATATTTATCCGTATTTAAAATTCTTTCATATAATATTATTTGCCCAAGAGTACAAGTTAGTTTTATTCTTGTTTGTAAAACCTCAACAATATCAATAACGCCTTTTTCAACAGCTTCTTGCATTCCAGGATTTGCTATAAATTGTTCCATATTTTCAGCATCAAGTATTCTTTCTTCTTGAGTCTCCATATTAAGTATTCTATAATATGGAACTTTAACTTTATGGAAATATTCAATCAATTGATATTTTTCAGAACCTTCTCCTTTATCAGCATCTTTTATATAATCAGGTGTAAAACTACCTTTAGACCTTGTATTCATTGGAGAAGGATATGTATCATCTTCACTATATCCTTCGATTAAATCAATCATCATCTTACCATCTTCTTGCTCTTCAGACAATTGAGGGTATAAATCTAATAATTGAAACTTAGTAAATATAGTTGAAAGCATCATTCCTGCTGCATCGTCAAAATATCTACTTCTCGCATTAGGGTCTACTATAACTCTAAACGGGTCTACATAAGTAAATTTAACTTCACCTCTACCATAATCAGCCTCAGTGTCAATATAAGCATAAAAATAACCTAAACCTGTTACTGCGTAATCATGTACAACTTGTTTAAAAATTTCATTACCATCAGATATATTCCATATATATTCAAGTATTGTTTTCCACACACTAGCTAAATCGCTATCTGAGTCTTCTCTCGGCATAGCTGAGAATTTTGGAGGTTTAGATGTTATAATAGCTTTAAACTGCTCAATAGCAGAATAAATCCTGTCCAAAGGTATACTTGATTGATTCCTTGATTCTAATTCAGCTTGTTCTGCTTCACTAAAATGATTTCCTAAATAAAAATCAATATCCTCTCTAGCATGGTCAGCCCATTCCCTGCGAGCATCATCCCACCTTTTCCAAAGTTCTTTTATCTCTGTTGCTCTTTTATCTTGTTCAATCATAACTATAAATATAAATAATTTTTAGGTATTAATCAATACCTTGCTCCTGTAACCCAATTATACTTCTTTTTTGGTTTTTCCCACTCGTTTTCTCTGTTTTTAACTTTCTTTGCTTTTCCAGCTTTTTTATTTCCTTTTGCATATTGAGTAGATAACCAAAATGCATCTATAGTATCATCATGAGAACCTTTTGGAAAATCTAATAATTCGCCAATAAATTCATGCATATCCTTTTTTAGATGCACAGCTCCCGCTTTAAACATTGGTTGGAGTCCTTCAAATAATCTATCCTTCTTTTTTTGGTTTCCGTAATTCTTTATTCCTTGTTCTATACCTGGAAGAAACTTTCCTTCCTTTTTACTCTTCTTATGAATATAATCCCTTAACATCTCCTGATATGATATTGTTTCAATATTTATTCTTTTAATTGGTCTATATCGTTCTGCAATCTTAAATATCTCTTCTGCGCAGTCCATTGGTAATACTCTTTGTCTCCAATACTCAATAATATAATAATCATACTCAGCGGTAACACCAATAACCATGATAACGCTATAATCGTTCCTAACAGAAAGAGTTGAAGCAGGGTCAACCCCAATGTATATATTGACATATTCTTTTCTCCCATCATCTAAAGTTAAATACCAAGAATTACATTCTTCATTGAATTTTAAATTACCTTTATATAAATTATCAACAATATCAGACTCACTAAAGATTTGGTCTTCAGGAGATTTAGCTTGGTTCATATATTCTTGATAAAACTTTGCAGGAGTTCCTGAATCTATATAGAATTGCTTTCTTTCATCTAATTTCTTTAAAGGCCAACGTGATGGCCATAATGGTTTACCATCATCAAGTATAGCTTTATATGTAGTAATATCCCAAGAATACTCTTCACCATTTTTTATAGCTGCTTGATAATTTTTAACAATTCCATTTAAAAACCCATCATAATGCACAATAGTACCATTACACCATAAAAATCCACCTTTATCAAAATCAATCGCTGGATATACAGCAGCAGTTACCCAATTCTTAATTTGAAGTCTAGCTTCAGGAGTTTTAGTATTTAACTCTGATTCAAAGTCATCTAACACAATTCCAGTATATCTAGTAGATAATTGCTTTTTACCCCTTAATCTTTGAGAAGTACCCTTAGCAATCATCCTACAATTATTCTTCAATACAATTTCGGTCTTTGTCCACTTGCTACCCTGCAAATCACCGAAATAGTAATGTATTGCAGGATTCTCGTATATATGATTTGAAATCCAATTAAGGTTATCAGTAGCTTGGTCTTGTGCCTCGCCGACCCAAGCGATGAATTCTGGGCTTTCTTTCTTCGCAAATAGAAACCGATGCAGCACTGCAGCTGCAGCTAAGGTTGATTTTGCGTGGTCACGAGGAAGCACAAGAGCCAATTGTTGTTTTTCTCTATCTAAAAGCTTTTTACCTACAATATTATGAAAATCGGGAGTTGCGGATGCTAGAAAATCTTGCGGAGAGAATAGTTTGCCAAATACAATAAGGTCTTTATAAGCCATCTCAAGAATCTTTTCATTCTTTGAAACATCGCCATTTAAGTTTAAATTGGCCATTATTTACTAATTAAATCTTTTCTATAACCTTCTTGTAAATCTTCTATAAATGTAGTTAGCATATCTTTATATTCATCGGTATCAGGTTTTGTGCCTGCTTGGTGATGTTGAGCCCAATACTCAGCTAATTCCTCATCAGTGTCTATTCCTGCAAAAGAAGAAGGAAGATAACCTTCTCCTTCTTTTTGAGGCATTTGTAATAAATTACCTAAAAATATCATTTGTTGTTGTTCTGGGGATAAACTGCTAATATCATACTCTCCTTCTCCAATACCTTCTAAGAATGTAGGAGTATACCCAATTTCAGATATTAAACGATTAATTGCAGTTTCAGCACCTCTTTGTTCTCCACCCCAACTTTTTTCAAATTGGAATAAACCCCTACCTGGACCTATTCCTGATTCGGTTTTATCAGATTGTTGTATAGCATCAGATACTCCTTTACTTTCATGAAAAGCAATCTTATTCATATTTTCCATAATTTGGTCTCTATCAATATTCCATTTGTTTTCTGCTGTAAATAATAAAGAATCTAATAATGTTTCTGAATCATTATTTGTTTCCATTGGGTCAAATGGTTGCGTTAAATAGTTAAGAAGTTCCATATTATTAAAACTTTGGGGGAATAGTACAATCCACAGCCACAGATAAATCATGAGATACAAGAAGATTACCATAGAAACGTGGCTTTTGGGGATATTGAGATTCATCTGCGACTGTGTATATAATTTCTAATTTCATCTAATAAATTTTTCTAGTAAATCTTGAAAATTAAACTGGCTTTCTTCGCTTTGTCCGTTTTGCCATTTTTCACCAAATAAATTTTGCAAATCTCCAAGAGGCTGCAACTTAGGATTATCACCGATAAAACTATTAAACATTGAGCCACCACCTTGATTAAATCCTCCACCGCCAAACAAACCTCCTAAGAGAGAACTAGCATCAAAGCCAAGTTTATCTTGTGAAATATCGCCAATCTTATCCATTGCTAATTTTTTTAATAAATCTCCAAACATTTCTACCTTCCTTTGTTATTATGTATCTCCTGCATTGAAATTTTCCCCGTAAATATACATAATTTTATTGGAATTATCAAATTCTGATTTGCAATGTGGACATATCCACCCAATTACATCATGATTGCCCGTTATATCAACAATCCCAATTCTTTGTGTATACTTTTCGTTATAAAATAAATCTCCATCACACACAGGACATAAATCTTCATCAATCCTCTTCTTTTTCGCCATGTGCGACAAGTTTTGCTTTTTGCCCACTTTGTAAAGCCTCCATTTGTTCTTCAGTAAATCCAGTCCAAACAGTTAATTGTTCTTGTTTTTTCTCTGTATCAAACAATCCAGAGATTTTTGCTAATGATTCAAGAGAACGTAGCCTATCAGAGTCTCTATCGGACAAACTTGCAATATCTTTATACATTCCAATAATCCAATCAGGTGTAACACCCTCTTCTTGTAATATCTTTTTGATTTCTTCTTTTACCATTGACCTTATTCCCTCTTTTTTTAATAAAGAATTTGTCTTCTTTTTAATATAATTCTCGTCTTTTGCCTTTGGATAGGCTTTTTTATAAGCTTTTAGAGTATTCTCTCCCGCAGCTACATATCTAGCAAATAGAAACTCACGATTATTAAGCTTCCTTTCCTTTGCTCTTTCGTAGATTGCATCATAATTCCCCGAAAATGCGTATATATTCTCAGCAATACCATTATCGCCCAACATTTCGTGTGTTTTCTGCTCAACAATGAAAGAACCACAAATAGTCCTAATTAACGTTCTAGGCGTTTTATAACCAGGATGAACTAAATGACTACGTTTAAGTACTTGACAAACAAACAAGTCGTCAGTATAGACCCATTCGCCATGTAATCCGTTCCTCCAGTTACCAACAACCTTAATATCAGGACAAAAAACATTGAATTCCTCCAAGGTTTCATATAAATAATGCTTTATTCCTTTGATTTCTTTAATTTCCATATATAAATATAGATAATTTTTACCAAAAATAAAAATACTTGACTTTGTCGTTTATTTGATTATATTATATACTATATAGTATATACCCTATAGTATACAATTTAGTATAGTACTCTTAGTAAAAAGAAATTATATATAAAGAAAAAGCCTTTTTGTTACAAAACCCCAAAAATAGCCTTAGAATGGGCGTGGGTATTATATTTTCAACCCACCCCCCGTTGAAAATTCGGCAGGGGTTCGGAACTAGGTTGAATTTTGAGATTGAATCTCATTATCAATTAGAATATACTTGCCCTTTGCTCTTGAGATTGAGTCTCAATATCATATACATGCTACACACACAGCCAACACACAGCCAACGCCTACATCTTGAGACTGAGTCTCATTATCATTACAATATACTTGTATAATACAACTAAATAACATGGAACATAATGTAATCTAATGCGTATAAGTATGAGATATATATATTATACTTGTACCATACAAATACATTACACACTTAATAACTTAAGTTAATATTAAATAAATGGGAACTTATTTGGAACTAATAACGTATAATATATATAACAAATAAGGAAATACAATGAAAACAACTTACACTTTTAATAATGCAAAGAACGGAACTGAAATAACTTTATATTTAAATTTAGATAAAAACAATAATCATAATGGAACTTATGAACTTAAGGTTATAGATGTAAATGGTACTGAATCTGATAAATATGATTATCATTTTACAAGCGAAAAAAGTGCTGTTATGGAATATAATCAAGCCGTAAAAGATAATAATTAAATAAATACGGAACTTTTTGAAACATAACAAGTATAATAAATAGAAACAATAAAGAAAGGACATAATAAAATGAGATTACCAAAAATAACAATAACCCACATATTAAATAGGAGATAAATAAAATGAGAATCGAAGACATAGTGAAATTATATGGAGTGGACGTATTAACAATAAAACAGTATAAAGAATGGATTGATGAAATAAAAAAGAAAAGGGAACAAAATAAAACATAGTAAGTATAATAAATATAAATTAAATAAATAGGAGATAATAAAATGACTAAAAAACTAATAGCTAAAAAATATTCATATTTTGATGATGATGATAAAAAGTATAAAAATGGAGCTTTATATAAAGTAAAAACAGGGATTGCTGAAGGTTTTATATTTGAAAGTGATGAAGGTTTTATATATCCATTAGTAGTTAAAAACAGATATCAACTATTAAAATCTTGGAACAAAGTAAATAAATAAGGGAACTAAATAAAACATAACAAGTATAATAAATATAACAAGGAAAGGAGAATAACAATGTATAGAACAATAAACGAATACGAATTTAGACAAGCTTTTAAGGACATGGATAGAGATTATTATAGTTATGACGGATATGAAGCATTATACGAATTCTTAGATGAAATATGCTCATCAGATGATAAAGGTTATGAACTTGATGTCATTGGAATATGTGGAGATTTTACAGAATATGATGATTTAAAAGAATTTCAAAAAGAATATGGTGATGAAGAATATGAATGTATTGAAGATATAGAAGAACAAACAATGGTATTAAGACTTGATGGTGGTGGATTTATAATACAAGTATTTTAAAATAAGTGGGAACTAAATAATAAGTAGTAAGTATAATAAATGTAATAAGTTTTTTGAAAGATATAGGGTTAAGCTGATTAGTTGCGAATTAATGGTAAGCACATAGATTGTAAATGGTGAGATGTATGCAATTACAATAGATTGACATAGATATTATTTGGATAGAAAATTCCATTAGCCGAGATTGTAATCAGACAAGGGTAAAATAATAGAGTAAGCTGACGAGCCTAAATATTATGGACTTGGAAAAACGCACCAAAAGTTGTGAAGGAGGAAATGCCTAAACAATAATGTAGTTTCACTTAACCTTGAAAATAAGGAGAACAATGGAACATATAAAAGAAATAATAAATAGATTTATGGAGGATTGGGAGTATTGTGAAGGTTGTGAACATTACATAAGAAAAGACATCAAATTCAAATGCAAAGGAGAAAAAAATGAAAATTAAAGAAGTTATTAGTGATGGAAATATCTATTACAATATACCTTGTGTAAATAATTGTGGTATAAAATGGCTACTAATAGATGAAAAAGATAATAACCAAATTTGTTCTGATTGTAACCAAAAGGAGACAGAAGATGAAAAAATATAAAGTAACAGAAACAGAATCTTATAGATGGGCAGGAGTAGACAAGATATATATTGTTGAAGCTAATTCTGAAGAAGAAGCCATAGAATATATACAAAATGGTAACAATTGGCCTCTTGATGCTGATAAAGAAGAGCTTGTATATGTTAATGATTATAGAGGTGTTGAAGACGTAACAGTAAAAGAAATAAAGGGAAAATAATGAAAAGATTAATAAAAAGGTGGAAAGAACTTAGAGAAGTTAGATATTCAGTCAAAGATACTATAATTCAGATTATAAAAGAAAATACTACTGATGTGATGAAATGGAAATGGGAATCATTTATTATCAGACACTATGGTAAAGATTCTTTCTTTTTAAAGGATATATTAGATGATAATAAAGATAAATATGATTATCAATGGGATTACAAACATCTAACCTTTCTTTATTGTGATGCAATGGAAGGCAATAAAGAAGAAGCCATAAATAAACTTATGGTGTCTGTAAAACTATTATGTGATTACAGTAATATGATGAAGCATTTATCAAACAACTTAAAAATATCAGCATATACAGACCAGTTTCATGAGGCAAACTGGAAATTATACAGAGAAACACAAATATTTAGTGATTGGGGTGAATGTATTGATGACGAAGGTATGCCATTTGAAGATGGTTGTCCACATTGTAATAAATTCATAAAACAAGAGTCAGATAAAATAAGAAAAGCTTTAAAACTAGAAAAGGAGAAAAGTGAATAATAAAGTAGACCATTGCTATTATGAATTTACTTGTGATATTTGCAATGGTGATTATCAAGCAGATAGAAAGTTTGGCGATATTTGTCCACAATGTTTAACAAAAAATAAAGGATTGAGCATATTAGTTAGTGAAATTAAAGCGTTAAGCAAAGATATTAAGATGTTAAAAGAAGAAAAAAACAAACTGAAAGAACATATAACACAAGTTGAAGCATTATTAAATAATTTGTGTGAACTTCTTTCTTTAAAGAGATATTAATCATTTTGATATATAATGTATTTTTTTCTATTGTTTTATATCTTTTTATTATTAAATTATAATATATTGGAACAAAGTAAAACTTAGTAAGTATAATAAGTATAATAAGTTTTTTGAAAGACACAAATAAAAATAAAGGAGAAACAAAAATGAAAACATTATTAGAAAAAAAATGTACAGAGGTATTAAATAATCTTTGGAAAAAAGATAATAAAAAGTCAAATCTTATCTGTATAGGAAAAGATAAAAATGGTAATAAAAGATATACAAGCAAATCAAAAAACAACAAATTGTATTTAGAATATTTAAAAACAAAGAAAATAAAGGGGGCAGTAAATGATGACAAAGAAACTTAAACAAGACTTAAAGAAACTTAAAGGTGATGATTTAATTGTTTGCAATGTTTGTGGTGGTGATAATATTGAAGAAA
>VTLG01002120.1_pt1 | contig 10032 bp, 13 predicted proteins | sample 4694571 | NCBI WGS metagenome assembly VTLG01 (sample SAMN12604809, study PRJNA352737) | marine metagenome | biome: ENVO:00000447; feature: ENVO:00000209|ENVO:00000569|ENVO:01000036; material: ENVO:00002151; isolation source: viral sequences binned using virsorter ...
CACCTGTTTCCTCAAAACCTTCGAGGTCAAGATTAACATGACACTCGAGTAAAGTATAAATCGGTTGTGGTTTACCGGTAGCTTTAGTTCCTTCAAGTTCTCGTTCTTTTTTAAGAACAGGGTTTGTCTCAACCCTACCTGGAGGTCCTAAATCTACATCACGGTAAAAACCAGAAACTTGACCAGAAACTTGCTGCTTACGCAATTCGTTCTCTGGCATTTTTATGACATGAATTATTGACTGTGCATCATCTAATGAGGTAGCTGTGTACGGTACAACTAATTCATCTGCTGGGACAAATTTAGAAACGGCTCGTCCCATTGTTGTGTCATAATAAATTTTTTTAAATGTTGAACCTGCAAGTGGTAAATGAAATAACATAGAATCAAACTCTGGTTCGTATTCTTCCATCTCATCCATTACAAGATAGTTCATGTAATCTTTTACTCTTTGTGCTTGTAAGTCATTTGCTGGTGTTTGTATTCCAACAACTTGTGTTCTTACTGGTCCATCACCTGGTAATAATTCTTTGTATGCTTGTGCTTGAAACTGTGTAACTGCTTCTGCTAGTACAGGGTGCGTTGCACCTGAAGCACCTTGGAAAGGCTCTGATCTATCTTGATATTTAAATCCTAATAAATCTAAACCATCACGGTAACTTTGTTCCCATTCTTTTCTAGACGCTTTGTAATCGTTGTAGTCTCCAACCATGTCGTTACCAACTGGTTGTAAAACATCTTCTGGTAAAATATCTGCAAGGTTATCAAAATGATTTTCTGTGCCCGGTATATTTATAGCTCCCGGTTCAAAGTCAATCGTTGCACCGCCGTCTTCTTCGGGTGTAACTTCAACTGGTCCTTTTTCTACTTCCTCCTCTTTAACACTAACTTCTTCGATCTCCTCTTCTGTTGGGACATCGATTTTAGTTCGCGTGTTACTAGGGAGTCCTTTATCTACTTCTGCCATTTAATACTCCTATGTATTTGTAACATAATATTTTAGGTTTTCCAACCCTTGTGGATTAGGTCCTGATTCTGGTGGCGGGCCTTCATCTATACCTCCAGATAAACCAGCAATACCACCGCCTGCTTTACGTTCTTCTCTTCGTCTAACCTCATCAGCCAGTCGCTCTTGTAAGACTCTTTCTTTAACTTCTTCAATGTCTACATCATCAACACCTTCTAACGTTGGTGTATCAAAGTCAGAACTTAACCCAGAAAAATCTTCTTCAATCATTTCTCTGTTTACAGCTTGTCTTTCCTCTGGTTTCATTCTTAACATATCCTGTGCTTGTCTAACTTTGCTATCTAATAAAAAAGGCGCAGCCATAATTTCAGGAATAGATTTACCCTCATCGTATGCTTGCTTTGCAAAATATGCTTCAGCCCCTAAACCAATTGGCACTGCAAGTTTGCCTAATAATCTTCCTGTAGCTTTCAATCCTTTTTTAACACCTTGTCTTACAGGTTTAAATGCAAGTGATCCTGCTGCAGTTCCTGCAGCTACTTCAGGTAAAATACTTCGTGCTTCACTTGCATCAGCTGCTGCTGCAGCTCCCGCAGTTCCTATAATAGTTCCAGTAGCTATAAAAGGTATTTTTAATTTATTAGGAATTTTTAAAGAATTTAACGTATTTAATATTCTAGGAAAATTTCCTTTTGATCTATCAACAGCTACATCTGCTGCGGCTCCAATTCTACCTTTTCCTGGTATCTCAACTCTTATGTTGTATCTTTTAAAAATATTATCTACTTCTTTTAAAGCTTCAGGATTATCATTTTTTAAAAAATATTTTTGCACTTGTTGAATAAAAGTTTGATTAAACTGCCCTGGAGTAATATTTAAATTAGTAGGAAACCTTATTGCTCTTTTCTCTCCAGCAACAGGACTTACATCAAATAAATCAAATAACTTACCTTCTTTTGCTTTTGATACATAATAATCATCTGGTCTAATTTTAGAACTTATTTTTCCATCTTTACTAAATCTTAAAGACATCATGGCTTTAATTTGTTTACCAAAATCTGTATTATTAATTGCTTCAGGATTATTTTTAAAAAATTTATTTAAAGATTGTTTACCTTTATTAATAGCATTTAAATCTTGTCTGTCTGCCTCACTAGCAAATTTTAAAGCTGCTTTTTCTCTTTCTCTTCTAACTTTTGCAATTTGTTTTTGTTTAAATTTTTTATCAGCTTCACTTACTCTTCTATCTTCAGGAAAAGATTCTTCTGCAGCTTTTGCTCTAACTTTTATAGTTACTTTACCACCAGGTCTTTTTTTATTTAATTCTAAAATCTCATCTTCTGTTCTTCCAGTAATTCTTAAAATTTCTTTAAATTCAGGGGAATCAACTCCTGCTTCAATAGCTTTGTTAAATTGTTTAATGTATTGAGCTGGTATAACTCCGGTGCCTTTTCTAACTTTACCTCTTTTTGCAGCAAATCTTTTTTGTGCCTCTGTTACTTCAGCTTTAAACAAATCAAATCTATCTGATTTAAAAATTTTATCTGTAAGATCTTTAAACTTTGCGTCTTTAACATCTTTACCTGGCATAGATCTTTTTGCCATTATTTCTTTTATTTCTTCTCTTGATTTACCTGCAAAACCACCACCGGGTCTAGATCTTAAATCACCACCATTAGCCATCTCCACTCTATCATCTTCGTAGAGAAAAAGTATTTCATCAACTCTGTCCATTATTCCCCTAACATTGCAGCAAGACCACCTGATGCAAAATCTTGTTTCTTGATGCCAACAAACTCGTCTAGGTTTGATGTACCACTTTCAATACCTTCTTCAAAACCTTTTACATAAGATCCATCAGGAGTGGCTCTGTAGACCATCTCACCATCAAAGAATTCATCTACTCCACCTCTTGGATTTACTTCATCTGGTGGATTTTTTCTTAAATAATAATCTGCTTTAGTACCTTGATCAGTTTCAAATCTTACACCAACACTACCAGTGTCCATTTCATAATCTACCTCTAAATCTTTTCTTGATGGGTGTTGATATGTTTGAATTCTATCTGACTCTTTTGTTAGTTTACCTTCTTTCATAATTTTATTAACCAAAGGTGCAAAGTGTTCTGGCACTCCCATTGCATCTGTCTTGGTAACTGTTTCAACAACTTCTTCAACAGCTTGTGATCTTGGTCTGAATACATTGATCAGTCCTGTTTTAAGCGCTGCAATACCAGCACCACCCATGCCCATTAATTTTAAAAATGCTCTACGTCCCATACCACCAGCCATAAAACCTGCACGGCCGCCATCTGCTTTATTTTCCATTAAATATTCTTTTTGTAATTGCATTCTATATTTGTCACCATAAAATTCTGGAGGAATTTTTCCAGTTCTTTGCATATACTCATTTTCATAATCGGTAACTTTTTGATCTATGATTTTAGATATATCAGCGTTATCACTCAATACTCCAAAATTTCCAGAAACTTCTCCACCATCTGCAAACTCTTCTGGATCTTCATCCATTTTCTTTTTAAATCTTTCGATAGCTTCTTTGTTTTCTCTATTCATTCTTGCAGCAATCTCTGCTTCTGTTTCAACTGCCTCACCACCCATAATTTTAGAACCTTGTGGTATTTTTCTACCCTTCATATCCATGATGTCAGCTAGTTGTTTCATAGCTTTATCTTTTTGTTCTTTGGATTGTTTTTTGCTGGCGTCAATTCTGTTGATAATCATTTTTAATTCTGTTTCTGATTTAATCATTCTTGGATCGTAACCACTACGAACTAATTTTTCTGTCACCATGGATTCTTGAAATCCTGCTTGCATCTGGTTTGGTAGTTTCGTGATCCCTGAACCTTGGTCCTTGGACAAGAGTTTGATAACAAATCTTCTAATGATCGGTGTCATTAATAATAATTCCTTTTACGAGCGTTTGCTTTGTTTTCTGTTATGTAATCTTCTGGGTGTTGTAATAACCCGCCCTGCCTAAATCGCATGATAGCTTGTGTGGTTGAGTCCACGTAGTCATCATGATCTCCAAATGGAAATGCAGCACACTCCTCGATTACTTCTTCGGCAAACTTTTGATCTGGCGCCCATATCATTCCAGACTCAAAAAGTGGTGCGCATGCATTCACTCTTGCATGTTTATCATTTCCTTTGCTCGGTGTAAAGTTAACAACTGGTATATCCATTTGCCTTAACTCATACGTCAAAGGTAAACCTGATGCCTTTGATTCTACTATAACTGTCTCCGGTTTCCAATAAGAATATTGCTCTAATGCCATTCTTCGTAGCTCCGGAAACTCATATCTACCTTTAATCGCATCTAAAAGCAGGAGCTGCGCAGGGCCATCTTCTTCTGGATACCACAATCCCCATGTCGTTATCGCACTATAATCGGCTGTTTCTTTTTTTAAAAATGCTGTGTCGTAGCTCTGTATCACGTGGTACAATGGTGGTATATCATCTGCATCATATTTCATCCACCATTCTCGTTTTAATATTGCACCTTCCTCTGATGTTGGTTGTTGCATCCACTGCGCATTCCATTTTGCAGTTGGTAATGTTGCTTTGACTTTTTCTAGTTCATCTAGTTTCCAATACTCTGGCCATACTGGTCCATGTTCCATGATTGCTGGAAACTCGACCACTTCCCATTGATCTGCTTTTGGTTCTTTTTGATTAGCGAGTAACATGCCCGTTAGATCTTTTGTAGACCATCTAGTCATGACTAAAATAATTCTAGCTCCAGGTTGTAAACGTTGACGTGGACCTGATGTATACCATTCGTAAGCAGATTCCATAGCTGTTGGACTCATAGCATCTTGCTCTGAATGCGGATCATCTATGATTAAAAGATCAGCACCCCGTCCGGTGATGGCACCGCCGACACCTGCTGCGAAGTATTCACCACCTTGTGCTGTCTCCCACCTACCAGCGGCTTTACTATCTTCCTGCAGCCTTGTTTGAAATATCTTGTGATACTCTTCCGAGTCGATAAGATTCTTGGCCTTACGTCCAAAACGTATGGCTAGTTCACCTGTGTGTGTTGCTTGTATAATTTTTAATTTTGGCTCACGGCCCACCATCCATGCTGGCAAAAGGTAGGACGCAAATTCTGATTTGGTATGCCTAGGTGGCATGTTAACAATTAATCTTTTTATTTCACCTGTTGCAAGTTTATTAAATTTTTCTGCTATGTGCCTGTGGTGGGACCCCTCTACAAATTCTGGCCATACACATTTTACAAAAGATAGAAAGTCATTCTTGGCTTTTGATTGTATCTTTTTTTCTGCAAGCAGGACCTGCATTTGTTTAAATGTTTTCCTGACGTCTGATGGGAGTTTACTTATATCTATATTATTTACATTCATAAAAAATTTTTAAAAAATTTTTTGCACCACTTTAAGTGTTCAAAATGTTTTTACCAGGGAAAACTCTGTAAATCAAGCAATACAACCTAGAGTAGTGGGACCCCTTTTTGTTTTTAGGGGTATTGGTTTTTACAAAGTTTTGATTTTGGGATTGGTCCTGGTACCTCTATGCATCACCTGCGCTGCGCGAAGACAGGGCCTGTGCTCCCGGTGTGACGCGCAGTCGGTGTGTGATACGTACTCTCACTGACATCTAGTACGCCTAAAGCCAGATGTATTTGCTCACATATCCTATATAGTCCTTGACAGGTTATTTGTCAAGTGATAAAAACAAATCAGAAAGGAAAAATAAACAATGACTAAAATGACTAAATATCAATTAGAGCATTTTGAAAATAAAGTTAATAGATACTTTCAACCTCTAATTGATGAACAACATTTATTAATCAAGCAGTATAGAACTGAAGCGACTAACAATGTTGTAAAGAAACTAGCAAAGAAAATGGGCGCAGATAAAATCTTACAGCAAATGAAGGAAGCTGAAGAGTTTATGAAGGAAGCTCAAAACAATGCTAAAACTTTTTTTGAGAAGCAATCAAAGAAAGAAAAAAAAGAAATCAGTTATCGTTTTGAAAGAGACGAGGACAGGTTAAGTCTATCCGATTGTGAGGATCAATTAAGGGAATGGGCTAAAGACTTGGTTGACAGGGAAATTGAGAAGCGACCTGAAGGCGCTAAACTCAAAGACCTAAAAGACCTGAAACAAAAAGCAATAGATAATGTTATGGAAAGTGGAACGCCAGACGAACTTAAACAAAGTTTAAATCTGGTAGTTAAACATATTGGTTTAACTTGGAATGTTGACACCTCCAAAATAAAAGCGATTGCACAAAGTTAAGTATTGACAGGGGCTATCCTATAATATAGGATAGTCCCAGAAAGGATAACTAATGACACTAGATGAGTTTATAAAAAGAGCAGATGAAGTAGAGGCAAAGACTGACTTTGCCGTTTCATGGTTCGCTAAAAAATATAACAAGACAATTTTTAGAGTGGGAAACATGAACCAAGATGGTTGCAGAACTTGGGAACAAGGTGGCAAAAAATATATGTGTTTTTGGGACACAGTTTTGGAAAGGTACACAACTTGTATTGATCCGATAATTACTTATAGAAAGGCAAGGAACTAATGATACATATAATTAAATGGGTTCTATTAGGTTTGTGCTCTGCCGCGGGCATGGCATTGATACCAATATACCCTGCAACAGGTGCAATAGTTGCCCTGGGTTGCTTCTTAATATTAGCTATAGATATAGCAGGACAGTTTATCTAATGGCAGGTGATCCCTGGTCCCTGTTGAAGTGCGCGCGTGTAGGCAGGGACCTGGGATCAGTGCAAGCGCAATTGGTATTACTGCGCTGATCTTGCCGCCTCGGGCCCGTACGGCCTCACCAGGCGGCAAGCCACAAGCCACAAGCTTCAAGCTTGACAATTACAGTATGAAGGATTATATAGGATATTATGAAAACTAAAATAGCATTTGAAATAATAGGCGGTAGCCTCTCCAAACCTTCCAAGATGCCAGGATGGTCGATCGGGTTACCTGCGAAGGAATGCAAAACCGGCGCCAAGCTGCAGCAGGTGAAGGGCAGCGTTTGCTATGACTGTTATGCAATGAAGGGTTGCTATGTTTTTAAAGTTGTACAAGATGCACAGTATCGAAGACTGAAGGCCATCAGGAACCCGCTTTGGACCTGGGCAATGGTAACAATAATTAATTCTAAAAAACCGGATGTATTCAGATGGCACGACTCCGGAGACGTCCAAGATCTGGACCATTTAAATAAAATTTATGAAGTCTGCAGGTTAACCCCGAGCAAGAGACACTGGCTCCCGACCCGTGAAGCGTGGATCAAACCCCACCTGCCACGACGTCCTAAAAATTTAGTCATTAGGTTCAGTGCTCCGATGGTTAACCAGCGGGCGCCTGAATCATGGCCGCACGCTTCCGAAGTGGTGGACCAGGGCGCAACCTGTCCAGCTGCAAAGCAGGGCAACGAATGCAGGGACTGCCGGGCGTGCTGGGATCCTGCTGTCAAGGTGATCAAATACGGTAAACACTAGATGACCTGGAAACATCCAAACTATTACAAAGAGCTGGCGAAGCGAAGGAAAGAATTCCTCAAGCAACAAGCTGCAAGCGACAAGCGCCAAGCTTCAAGCTGCAAGCAGCAAGCTACAAGCTCTGAAGATACAAGCGACAAGCGTCAAGCTCCAAGCTACAAGCGCCAGGATACTTGAAACCTTCCCTCACAAGGTCTTGTATAAACCTTCCCTCAAAAAGTTTTATGGTACCAGGACCAAGGGCCTGGACCAGGATAAAAGTATTCTTCGGATGCTTCTCATGGAACGCAATTTGTTCTATGGTGAAAAAGTGGCCAGAAGCATTGCAGACCAATAGATCAGGAGTGCCAAGTAAGCTGGAATTCTCAAGTCTAATGAGCGAAAAATCGGTAAAACATTTTTTAATTTTTTGGTATAATTTACGCTCTGGTCCCATAAGTTTTTCGAGCCAACGTCGTCATTCATTTAGTAGTCCTTCATTAGTTTATCTGGCAAAATAATACTAGAAGGTTTCTCTGTTTTGATTACAAGTCTGTGAGCTGTATGGCCTTTGTGTCCAAGAATTGGTTGTGTATTTTCTTGCACTTCCATTCTTTTAACTTCGTGTAGCTTTCCATCTTTTTCTACAAAGATAACCGCATTCTTAACTGCATCCGATCCTTCTGTAAAACTAGATAAGAATTGTTGTAAGTCTTGTACTCTCATTTCCTTAATCTACTATTTGCATTTGACAGTTCTGATATTAGTTCTTGTTGCTGTCTTACTCTCGATTCAAGAGCTTCCACCTGACCAGCTTTTTCTTTGTACTGCCATATCTCTTTACGCAATTCTTGATTAAGCTTTCTATGTGTTTCTTCAATTGATTCCAAATCAGCGATACGTGCCTTTAACACTTCGATTTGTTTTGTCAAATCTAAATCACCTCGGTCATCAAAATCGATTGATCCACTCCCTGTAAATACTTTTATTACATCACCCATGTTGGCTTGAATTATACCACGAAGTATCCTATAATGTCAATCATGGGACTACCAAAAAGACTTACAGATATGCAAAAAAGATTTGCTGAATTTTATGTATTTGGTGACGAACACGGGCCGCTTACAAAAACAGAGGCTGCTAAACGTGCAGGTTATAGTGAGAAGAATGCTAGGTTTGAGGGCTCGAGTCTTACCAGCCCAAAGAAGCATCCACTTGTAGTAAAATATATTGGTGAATTAAGAGAAGAACAATTTAAAAAACATGAAGTAACTTACGAAAACCATGTAGCTCAACTTGGTAAAATTAGAGAGGGTGCTTTGAAGAAGGGTGCCTGGAGTGCTGCTGTAAACGCTGAAACAAATCGAGGAAAGGCAGCAGGACTATACATAGACAGAAAAATAATAAAAACTGGGAAACTAGAAGATATGTCAGAACAAGAACTAGAAGCGAAGATGAAACAAATTTTAGACGACTACGCACAAATTATAGATGTTACCCCAACTTCTGAATCTTCTTTACCCACGCCCGAGGAATCATCGTCCGATCCCCAAAAGTAATACCATCATCATCTTTATCGTAGCTGGCAAATAACTTAATTGATTTTTTATCTTTAGAATACAACCATCCTTCGTTTACTGGAGTTGCAAGTTTCATCTTGTCAAACTCTTTCTCATTTGCCCACCCGCTGTCGCTTACGCAATCGATCCACTCGACTCTTACCTTTGGATAAGGCAGGTCGTTTACGCTTGGTGGGTTTACGTTTACTTTTCTTCTTGTCTTTTTTCGTGCCATAGTAATAATCCGGATTGTGTATCCTATTGAACATATCAAAAAAATTTTCATCAGTCATTAGTGTTCTCACAGATAAATCACCTCATAATGACCAGCCTTACGCGCGCGCGGCGGCACCACAGGTATGGACATTATAAAATGTCCTCTAAACCAAAATATGTCTAGTAAAATGTCCACTAAATTGATCTAGAATTGTTGGTATTGCTACATAATTTTGTAAATGGACATTATTCCACTTTTTTTTCGTGTTTTTTTTAGGTGAGTCTAATTTATCTGTGAGAACTCTATAAGAGTGTCTTTTCGTCATTTGGCTCATAGTATTTCCTTAAAACTGCTAGTTTATCTTCGTTGGCTGCTATGATTTCTAGCTGCTTGTCAACTTCTCCGGTAATATCTACGTGCTCTGGTATGACCATATTGTGGTCGTTTATGCAATGTATCTTAAATTTAGCATCTGCTATTGCTGCTTCGTATCTCTTTAGAATGGTTCTAAATAGTTTATCGTTCATTTGTAAAATCCTCTGGCCTTATTTCTGCCTTAATTGCCTCTTTCTCGTCAAATTTAAGTTCGTGATACATATCCAACCTTTTTAAAAATTTATGCTTCCACTGCCTTAACTCGTGGTCCTGTATCTTAAACTCTTGGTAATAAAGATCAGGTGTACAAATCATTATCACACCTTGACGAATTTTTGAACCATAAACATAGTCATGCGCCATTGCATACGCAGCAATTTGTAAGAAATAGTCATCGATCCAGTCTTTCTGTTTTGGTCTGTTT
>VTLG01005100.1_pt1 | contig 10032 bp, 16 predicted proteins | sample 4694571 | NCBI WGS metagenome assembly VTLG01 (sample SAMN12604809, study PRJNA352737) | marine metagenome | biome: ENVO:00000447; feature: ENVO:00000209|ENVO:00000569|ENVO:01000036; material: ENVO:00002151; isolation source: viral sequences binned using virsorter ...
CCCGCCACGCTGATCCCGAGTGACTACCGCTTTGTCACTCACTTGATCAGCCGGGAGGGAATTGAGGTTGGCTACGGCGAGTATCGTTCGAGCGCCAAAGCCGGCACCCTCGCCGACGTCCATCCCGGAGCGCATGCGTGTGATTTTTGCGGAGCGCGATATGTCGAAGGAGCTCTGTTCGTCCACACGCCAAGCGGCGAGCATGTCACCGTCGGCTGGCAGTGTGCTGACAAGCTGGACTTTTCAATTAACGCCGAAGCCGAGCGCGGCTTTGCAAAAAAACTGTGGGAGCGCGCAGCGCGCAAAGCCGAGCGCCATGAAGCATTGCGCGCCTTCGTCGCTGAGACCGCTCCCGAGATTCGTCGTGCTCTTCGCGTCGATCACGACATCACCCGCGATATCCGAGCGCGCTTGATCGACAGGCCTGAGTGGGGGTTGAGCGAGGCGCAGATAAATCTGCTACTCAAGTTGGCGCGCGAAGCCGCCGAGCAAGCAAGCAAACCCGAAGACGTATATACTCCGGTGATTCCCGGATCGTATGAAGTGCGCGGCGAGGTGGTGGCCTTGGGTTGGAAAGAGAACGCCTACGGCGAGCGGTTGGTTTTCACAGTTAAGGTTCCCGCAGCAGCAGACGATGGCGTGTTTCTTTTGTGGGGCACTGTGCCGGCAGCGATCGCAGATGGCGACGTCGAAGTCGGCGACGCGGTGCAGTTCACCGCAAACGTTGAGCGCGGAGACCGCGAGGAGCACTTTGGGTTTTTCAAGCGCCCAAGGCGAGCATCAATAGTCAGCAAGACGCGCGTCACGCGCATAGCTCTGGAGGCATAATGTATAGCGACGTAGTAGACCGATACCTGTTGCACGCAGAGCAGGAGCAGGAGTTGTGGGACCGAGCCGAGAGATTGCGGCTCGGCATCCCAGAGCCGAGCGAAGGCGACGACGAGGAATTACCATATTAGCCAAGGAGGCGATGATGTCTGTAGCATGCCCGTGGTGTCGTGGATCTGGCGGTACGTATAAAGTTGAAGGGGAAGCAGGGGGAGATGACGCGCGCGTCGAAAAGTGGCAGGAGTGCAATCACTGTCGAGGAGTCGGCATCTCATACGTTAGCGAAGGGAGTTGTAAGGCGTTTGTGGTTAAGCGCCGCAAGGCGTCGAACAAGCATATAACGAGGAGGAGGACGTAGGCATGAAATATACCAAGTATCGCAAAAGGTCCGAGTGGAACCAGCATTGCGCAACTGTCCTCGCCGGCCTGATTGCATATCACGGAAACCGCGAAGACGCGCTTGTTGAACTGGTCGAAGAGGCGGCGAAACTTACTGACGCAATCGACATCGAAAGGCGTTCGCGCAACCTCCAGAGTGTGAAACATTGCGAACTTGAAGGCTAAGACGATGCTGCCAGAAGCAGACGACTCTTCATCTTATCGCCCAAACATACGACGCAAGGCGCAGATGGCCAGAGGCGAGGAGAGTATACATCCGGACAGTACTGGGATAGATACAGCTAATAGATGCGTTGTGCTCAAGGACAACTATACGCGCGAGGCGGACGCAAAAGGGACATGTCGAGACAACGAGCGCGACTGGAAAGCAATTCGGAAACAGCTTGATATATTTGAGTCGTTGCGGATTGACAAGCAAGAGTAATAGCATTATATTGGTCCTTCCAAATTCAACGCGAGGGATAAAAATGAAACCAAAAAAATTTGGGTGGGGGGGTAGGCGTGATAATCAAAACGGCAGACCGGCCTTGTCGGATGAAGGTCGCAGTAGGGCGATACAGATCCGTCTGCCGCCAACGCTCGTGGACGCTATTGATGAAACAGCGGGCGAGCGGGGCGTGAGTCGGAACGCGGTCATCTACGACGTAATACGACGCAACAAAAATCTATCAGAGAGGAGAACGAAGTGGCGGAAAAACTGACAGCGTGGCTGCTTGTAGTTGTAGCAGTGTATTTTGGCGGTCACATAATCGTAGCACTAATCAGATAGGAGACGCAATGCCATACGATAAACTCACGATCGATACGAGCGCAGACGTCGAGTTCTTGCGCGACGATGTGCGATATGGTGATCATCCGCAATATGGAGAATCGTGGAGCTACTACGTTTCGAGCGCCGGTAATGCGAGCTCACTGCGAGCGTATCCGGGCTTGCAGCGAGCGCTAATGAGCGCTGGGATCGGCAAGGGAGCCACGGCCAAAATCACAAAGCATGTCACTGATGCTGGCACGCGTTGGGAAGTAGTGCAGACGCGCGCTCCCGTTGAGCCCGGACTGACGGCAAAAACTTGGGAAGGCGAAATTCTGGAAGCGCAGTTCCTGTTGCCTGATCAAGGCTCTGATGGAAACGGAGCTCCTGCGTCACCTGCGCCCGTAGCTGCGGCACCGACGTCGACGACTGCACCAACGCAGTCTAATAATGACGACCTCGCCGATCTTGCGCGATTGGCTAAATGGGCTATCGATGCAGCGCATGAGGCGTGGAGTGGATACGATAGTGATAGCAGCAATGTGCAAGGCACGGCATCGACGCTATTGATACAAGCGTCGCAGCGACGCCTTAGCCCCCCGAGTGTTGTCTCCGAAGTTGAGGCGGCGTTCGACGGCGAAGTGGTTGAGGCTGCGAGCGCTCCGCATCCTGAGTCGACCGGCAACGACGATTTGCCGTTCTGACATGGGACGCCGAGAAAAAGAGAAGGGCTCGCGCGTAGAGCGCGAGCTCGTTATCAAACACAAGCGCGCGGGAATACCTTGCATCCGCGTGCCGCTATCTGGCGGCGGGTCGATAAGTGGAGACCTATTGATTGGGGGCAAGCAACAGTTCCGGGCCGAAGTCAAGGCGCGCAAGGACGGCGCTGGGTTTGCAACGTTGGAGAAGTGGCTTAAGGGCAACGATGTGCTCGTGCTCAAGCGCGACCATCAAGACCCGTTTGTCGCCATGAGTTGGGACGTGTATCTCGACTTGATGGTGGCATACTTGCACATCTCTGACGATAACGCGACACCCTCAAAAAAGTCGAACTGTTAGGGTGTCACGTTATCTACATCCCTCTGAATAGCAAATCTGAAGGTCCGAATTTTTTAAGTTGGTGTAATTACAACAACTTAAGTAAACCCTTCAGATTGGATCTCGCGATCCGAATGAAAAATCTGAAGCAAGTGGGTACTAATTCATTTGTTGCCAAAATCAATTAGTACCCACTTATGGTGTCTTCTGTCAGTTTTGTCAGTGCTCAATGTAGGGGTATGCAAAAAAACACATCCGGTTTGAGGAGGTGCGCGTGAGGCAGAGATTTATAAAAATCCCGATGAGACCCGAAGATGGTCTAACGTTTTTCCAGCGTGGTCTTCTTGCCTACGTCGAGTTCCGCGCAGGTAAGGACAAGGACTATATGTGGTCTCGGCAAGGCGAGATGGCGCTCGACCTTGGAGTGTCACGCGCTACGATTCGACGCGGGTTGCAGGACCTATCCGATCTTGGTCTCATAACGTATCGACGGAGACAGCATGACACAAGGATTGAGTTGGTGCAATCTGATGCAACTGAGTTGGAGCAAGTTGGATCAACTGAGATGAGCCAACTTGGTACAACTGAGAGTAGTCCAGTTGGTGCAATCTGCCCCCCAGTTGTACCAACTTGCACCAACTCTATATATAAAGGTAATAAAGAACCTGAAAAGAACACTGGTTGGGAGAGTAAGAAATTGCTTGAGGAGTGGAACAAAAAGTTTCCGCAAACCACACGAGGTGCTAACCAACTCCTCGACGAAAATGCAATAGGTCATCTTCTTAACGACCCCCACAATTTAAGCGCGGGCGATGTCCGCGCGCTTATGGACAGCATCGAGGCAGATGGCGCGATTGGATATTATCCGCGCCCGCTAAATCTGCTGCGCAAGAGCTCACAAGGTAACGGCACTTACAACTATGTGCTCCTGCAACTCAAGGCCCAGCCCCCGCGCGAAACTGCGCAGGAGGCGGCGGTCGCAGAGATGGATGCACGCATCGAAGCGAGGAGGACGCAATGACGGCATCAAAGCCAGCGCTCGAAAAATCCTTATTGGCTACTATCATCCAATATCCTAATGCTGTTACGGCGGCTCATGAATGGATAGAGCCTGAGCATATGTATGAGGAGAAAAACCAAAAACTGTATCGAGCTATCCTTGACATACATGCAGAGCATGCGTGCACTGACATCACTCTGATAGCAGATGCAACTGGAGGAGAGCAGACGCTATACATCGCCGAGCTCATGACATCGCATGTGGGTCAGGCTCGACAGGTGTCGGAGTATGCGCGGCAGATCAGGACTTGTGCTCAGAGGCGAGACATAGCACTGCTTGCGCTCGAGATAAAGCAGCTTGCAGATGACGGCGGGTCTCTGTCTGATATAGCTGCGCGCAACTCGAGACTTTCAAAAGCGGCAGATCTTCCCGACTCTGGTGAGTGGGCAGGTATGGACTCGCTCATGACGGAGGTGGGTGCAGGTATAGATGAGGCCAAAGCATCAGGGCGACAGTGGGCTGGACTTGATACCGGATTTGCCGACATCAACCACAAGATTAACGGACTGTGCAAGAGCGAGTTGACGGTGATAGGAGCAAGGCCGTCGATCGGCAAAACTACGATGGCGTTACAGATGGCGCATCACGTAGCAAAAACCGAAGGCGTGGGCGTGGGTATATTTTCGCTGGAGATGTCACGTCGACAACTTGCACAACGATTGGTGGCGTCGCATGCTGGCATAGATCTGCACAGGCTGAGGGTAGGCAATTTGTCGGAAGAGGACTGGGTGTCTTACTCGCGCGCGGCAACACCGCTGTCTCAACTTCCCATCCACGTCAACGATTCGTCGGGGTTAGAGATCGATCGCGTGCGTGCAAAGATGGACAAAATACTCGAGAGAAACGATATTGGGTTGTGGATATTTGATCACCTGCACTTAATGTCATCTCGATCGGGGAGCTCAGAAAACGAGGCACTGAACTATGTCTCGAGAGGGCTAAAGAATATATCGAGGGACTACGATGTTCCGGTGCTTGCCTTGTCGCAGCTTAATCGAGAGGTGGAGCATCGCCCGGACAAACGACCAAGACTATCGGACTTGCGTGCATCAGGAGGCATAGAGCAAGACGCAGACAATGTGCTACTAATACATCGCCCCGGATTTTACGCAGAGATATTGGCTAAGAGCAACTATCCCGATGAGCTCGCAAGAGAGGTGGAGCTTGGATGCGAGAAGACTCGATTCGGACCGACAGGCACGGTCAAGCTAACATGGCAACCCGAGTATGCATGTTTTGCGCCAGAATCATGGCGAGCGGTTAACACCAATCCCAATGGTGCAAGCGCTCCAAGGAGGATCGTTATATGATGCGATCAAAGGCCAAGAGTGAGCCCGCCACAAAATACATGTTGAGATGTGCGGCACAGGGATGCGAGCGTAGGGTGGTGTGGAGGACAACCGACGGATACTGCCTTGAGCACTACGGGAGAGCGAGGAAAGGCGAGGTGATCACGAGGAAGAATGGGGCCGAGGCGATTAAACCCGACAAGCGTGGGGAGCGCGGCGTCGGGTCAGGGGGCGAATCGTGCCGTCTCGATCGTGGGAGTGCGGCGAAGGGAAAGACCCGGAAAAGCGGTTCGCCCTCGCAAGTAAAACTGAGCAAAAGGGATAAGGAGGTTGCTGTGCCGCTGACTACATTTGAGGATTACACTGTTCACAGTAAGCCCCCGACTGGCTGTGGCTTGGTGCAGGGGATACTCAGTAGTGCCACGTATGCTCATCCGGTCAAGAGTGTTTACATTGAGATCGAGTTAGACATTAAGGGCAATGAAGTCCGCGCTTGTATACATTATTTGCGTTGCGCTGGTTATCCGATTGGGAGTTCTGCCAAGGGATACTGGTGGGCTCAGACTTCAGAAGAGTTGGCAACGACGATACTTCATGGAGAGCAGCGTGCCCGCAGCAATCTGGCGTGGGTCCGTGGTCTGCGTCGTGCCTCGCAGGTGATGACAGAGGGTCATGAGCAGGGGGAATTAGGCGATGAAGTTCTTGCCGCTCGGGTAAAACTGTCGCACAATACAGCTTGACAGGCGAATCGGCGTGAAGTTATATTAATGGCGAAGTCTAAGAGGACGTGATAGTATCCATGGCGAACAATACCAAAAGCAATAAGGCCAAGGCATTGCCTCCTATCCCAAATGCGGCGACGATGCTACCCAACGGCGAGATTGTTCGCGGCGGTCTAACTCGAGAAGAAAAAGTTGTAGTGAGGAAAGTGGTGGAGAAGTATCGTAAGTTGCGGTAAGCACACCATCTAATAAACGGTGGCAAATGGACGTACACTTAGGGCATGCGGAGTTGACTTCTGCGATACAGATGTGGCTGGAGGTGCAGCATCAGGCGAGGCTGACGTCGGTGAAGTTTTATTCAGTCGAGTCTCCCGAAGGGTGGCGACCAGCGGCAATGGCTCATGTTCCCTCCGAGGAGGAGGAGGGCACTTTCCTCTGGACGATGGATGAGGTGTTGGCGGCATGGGATCAAGAATGGGAAGAGGGCGACGACGAATCTTTCGAGGACGATGACGATGGCGGGCGAGGGCAGAGCGAAGACACAGTTTAAGAAGGGGCAGGTCGGCAATCCCCACGGTCGACCGCGCGGTTCGGGAACAGGCCAGAGGACTCTGGAGTTGCTTCGCAAGGAGGCACTGTCTATACTCAAGGCACCAGATCCGACGGGCGACGCGAAGTCGCGTCTTCACAGGATATTCGAGGACGTAATCGCGAAGGACCCGGCAGCGTTCCTCCAGTTCTTGCCGAAGATCCTACCCAAAGAGATCGAGGCGAAGAGCGAGGTCAGCATCGAAGCGCATGTATCAAGACTTGACATCGTACAAGATCTTGGCAGAGTCATGGCAGAGTATACAAGCACCGTGGGAAACGGCGCGCCATCTGGCTCGAACGGATCTATACTGGCTTCTGCGGATAGTACTACAGCGTAAGGATGTAGAGCACCCGTGGATTTTCGCGCGGTGCCGAGAGGTCCACGATTCTCCCGACGGACATCTTGATTTATGGGCGCGCGGACATTACAAGTCTACGGTCATTACTTACGCCAAGACGATTCAAAATATTCTGGCGTCACACGGCGACGATCCAATTGTGGACGACGAGGTGACGATCGGAATCTTTTCGCATACGCGCCCGATTGCGAAGGGCTTTCTGCGTCAGATCAAGCACGAGTTCGAGTCGAACCGATATTTGCGCGAACTCTTCCCGGACATTTGTTGGGCGAATCCCCACGCTCATGCTCCGAAATGGTCGGAGGACGACGGGATCATCCTGCGCCGCAAGGCGAATCCAAAGGAAAGCACGGTCGAGGCGTGGGGCGTTGTAGATGGTCAGCCTACCGGCAAACACTTTGACATCATGGTTTATGATGACGTGGTAACGCTCGAGAGTGTGAGCACTCCAGACATGATTCGCAAGACGACGGATCGGTGGGAGATATCGCAGAATCTGTTGGCCGAAGGCGGGGTGACTCGTATCATTGGCACGCGATACCATGACGACGATACATATCAGGCGATGATCGACCGCAACATTGCGGTGCCTCGAGTGCGCAAGGGTACGGTCGACGGGACGATCAACGGAGCTCCAGTTCTGTTGTCGGTGGCAGAGATGGACGCGAAGCGCTTGACGATGTCTCCATACAACTTCTCGACTCAGATACTTCTTGACCCAATACCGTCTGACACGGCGCATTTCCAGAGGGAGTGGGTCGACTACTACGACAAGCTACCGGACAACGTCACGTTCTGGGGGGCGTCGGATTACGCGGTGACGGCGAACGGCGGGGACTACACGGTGCACGGGGTGGTCGGGGTCGATGCCGATGAAAACATATACCTCGTGGATTGGTGGCGTGAGCAGACGGATTCGATGCAATGGATCGAGCAACTGTTGTCGATGGCGAAGACGTGGGAGCCCGTCTTGTGGGCCGAAGAGGCGGGGCAGATCAACAAGAGTCTGGGTCCATTCATCGCACAGAGGATGCAGGAGCGGCGTATCTATTTTTCGCGTGAGCAGTTTGTCCCAACGCGGGACAAGAGCGCGCGATCGCAATCGTTCCGCGCGCGCATGGCGATGGGCAAGGTGTTGTTCCCTCGCGGGACGGAGTGGGTCCCGGATTTGGTTTCTGAACTGATACGCTTTCCCACGGGTCGCAATGATGACCAAGTGGATGTGTGCAGTTTGTTTGGCTTGATGCTCGATAAGTTGTATGGCAAGTTGGCACCGAAGCCGCTGGCTAATACGTTCGGGACAGGCGAGCATGTTCTCGGTCTGCTCGAATCTACGGGCGCAAGTGCAACAAGGTACGGCTGATGAAGCCAATAAGAAAGGAGTCGATCGTGCCGCAAGTTGGCAAGACGCACTATAGTTATACTCGCAAGGGACAAGAACAGGCTCGGCGTGCTTCCAAGAGAACTGGCAAGCCGGTGCGTAACGCGCGAAAGAAAAAGTGATGGTAAAGGCTAAGGTAAAGTTGAAGGCTGCGCCCAAGCGCGCCTCTGCGGAGGACCGCTTGTCGGTGGTGGCGATGATCGTTCAGCGTTTGCGACCGGCGAACGAGTCGGACACTACGGTATATATAATGTCGGAGGCTGACAAGTCGGCGCTCGAAGAGTTGTCTGCGGAATAGCATGATAGAGAAGCGGTTAAAGTTCTGGCGTGCCGAGATGAAGATGCTCGACACGTTATATGCCAAGCGCATGGAGACGTGGCAGCGACAGCTTGATGCGCTCGACATGAAGTTCTCGAAGAAGATGCGCGACCTCGATCCTGATGAGATTCTTCGCGTTCCGCTTTATTACCCGGCTATACGTCAAACGATTGGCACTATCGCCTTCAACTACCCCAAGTTATTCTTCAACATCGAAGACGAGCAGGGCGAAGAGGTCAAGGAGATTCTCGAGCGTGCGGCGGCAAGCCTGTTGCGCTTGATGGAAGTAAAGCCCCATGTGCATCAGGCGATCTTCGATGCCCTGACATGCTCGGTGGGATGGTTGCGGATTGACGTAAATCCTCCGGGCGATGATATGATCTGGCCGTTCGTTGCGAACGACGCCATGCACGAAGATTTGACGGCGGTCAATCGGGTGGCTCCGGGGTTTGTACATGTCGATCCGATGTGTCCCCCGCATACGCTCGGGCATGCGCGTTACATACGAGAGAGAATGTGGGTGCCGGTAAAGTACCTGCGCGACGATCCCAACATAGTCGAGAAGTCCAAGATCAGGGCGTCGACATCGGATACGCGCGCAGAGTTTGGTTTCGGGGAGCTCGAAGCAGAGCAGCAGCAGGGTCCAGATTTTCATGCATTGAAGGAGGCGGTGCAGAACGACGATTACGTTTTGTGCGACCGTATCCATGATCGCATGGAGAAAAAGTTGATCGTGTTTTGCGACGGAGTGCACAAGCCGGTGATGGAGATCGACCATCCCTACCAGCGGATGGTCTTCCCGGAAAGATTTAATGCCCTCGGCGAAACTATAACTGACGAAGGCGGTCAGCCCTTGGTTGACTTAGATGCGGGCGAGGCGATTCCGGGGTGGCTCTGCGAGAATGGCTTTGGCTTTGTTCCGATCAAGTTCGACATGCATGCGACTTCGTTTTATCCGTTGTCGCATCTGGAGTATCTCGAGGACCTTCAAAACGGCATAGTCGAATCTGTTTCGCGACAGGCGAATATGATGAAGCGCACGTCGCGTCAGGTGTTGGTGAATCAGCAGGAGGCGCTCGACGACACGCGGGTGCAGGAGCGCGTGCGTACTGGACGCGACGGCGAGCTCATAACTGTGCAGGACGTTAATAACTACAAGCCGATGGATTGGGGCTCGATACCGGGCGAGCAGTATGCGCTCGAAGACAGGCTGCGGAGTTATTGGGATCAGATCTCTCAGGTGAACGAACTTACGCAAGGGGGAAGCAATCCGCGCACGGCGACAGAGGCAGCGTTGC
>VTLG01012120.1_pt1 | contig 10031 bp, 9 predicted proteins | sample 4694571 | NCBI WGS metagenome assembly VTLG01 (sample SAMN12604809, study PRJNA352737) | marine metagenome | biome: ENVO:00000447; feature: ENVO:00000209|ENVO:00000569|ENVO:01000036; material: ENVO:00002151; isolation source: viral sequences binned using virsorter ...
CATGATAGAAACAATCAATGGTTGATAGATCAGTAATCAAATCAGTATTAGTTGAATCCTCTGCGATGACAATAAATTCATTATTAAACTCTTGAATCACAAGATTTTGGTTTGATCCAATTGGTTGAAGTTGAACAGTGATGCTATCTTCATGAACTAAATCTTTCCAGTAATCAGGTAAATTAATTACATTTGACTCTTTTAATCTACCACGACAGTAAACTGCAACCTCTGGGCCTTCAATACAAGCATAACGAAGACGATGACCTATACCCTTTGTAGGATGAACTAAATCAAATGGTTTTGGAGATGCATCTGCAGCAGCAAACCTAGATGCAAGTTTTCCCTTGTTTCCACAATCAACTGCACCAGAAAAGAAAGCATCACCATCAACAAACAATTTATTTGTTTGTCCACCACTAATTTTCAATGCATTTGGAACTCTACCATCACCATTTATTTCCATACTACCATCAAGTTTGATTCCCAAGGAAGCACTTAATGGTGGTTGAGTATCAAGTGGACTTTGTGGTGGCGGTGGAGTGCCAACATTAAATACTGCCTCATAACTTGGCGATGCAGATGGTGTTCCAACATAAACAGGCCCATTCAATACAGCAGTTCCTGTTGGTGAAGTGTCAGGTGGAACGTAGGAAACATCATTAGTTCCCACGACCAATTTATCAAGTTGTTGTCTAGATATGTTCATGTTATTGATGGTGGACTAATTGTTGTTGCAGCTTTTAAAACTTGAGACATTGTTCCATAATTTTCATCAGCAAAAGAAGCGGATAATGTGAAACCAGATTTAAGTTCTAAAAAACCTTTACTTATTATATTACATGTGTTATCTGATTTTATCAATATCTTTTCACCTTGAAGTCGAATATCTGGTGAATCAACAGTTGCAACTCTAGTCGCTTTGACATTTAATTGTCCATCTTGTCCGCCACCAAATGCATCAAGGGTGATATTTCTTCCTCTAAGTGTAATATCTCCGTTTTCAGCTTCAATATAAATATCACCTCTCTTACATTTTATAATCTTTGCTGGTAACATAGAAATATCACCAGCGTCTCTAACTTTCAAACCTTCACCAAGAACTTCCATCGATAATCCTGGCGTGTATAGGACTGCTTTACCAGTGCCAGGCCCACCACCAGAACCTCCCTGACCAGTTCCAGAGTGAAACGCAAAAGACTGAGCCTCCTGTGTTTGTAATTCATACAAAGTATCTCCATGTATGCTACTCTGTCCACTCTGAACAACATATCTCAGGTGTTTATCGCATTCTAAATTTTGTCCGTCGTTTGAAGCCTTTGACATTTTATTTTTCGATACAACTAATTACAGTCACAACAGCATCTTGAGTTATTTGAGCAAGTTGAGATGCATCATCGACCTTAGTGAATTTAAGAACTGGTAGTAATTTTGCACCAGCTCCAGTGTCACTATTTATGGTAATTTCTGGAAGTCCAGTGAATCCAAAACCACCATTGACAACATTCGCACCCACAATCAATCCATTTTGAATATTTAACTCAACTTGTGCTTGACCAGGCTTCTGTATTGTATCACCTGTCGCATCGCCTGGCAAAGTATCACCAGCGACATCAACAGATCCTCCACCCACAGAGGCAGTGTCATTATCATCGTATCCAAAACCTGTATTCTCAACAACAACATCAGCTAACGATGTCACATATGATTGTTCTCCATCATAGTTTGCGTTTGGATCTGGAATCAACTCCTTTACATCTCCATCTAAATTAGTTTCTGTTGTGTTTGATAGATACTCTTGGCCAGGACTAGTCATCACAACACCAACAACACCTAGTTCATTTCCATTTGGATCCTCAATATGGATAGGCAAATCTGATCCTGTGACGCTCAATCCAACATCATTTATCTTTGATTTATTTTCATCATTATCAAATACAATATCTCCAACTTGTTTTCCATTAGGAATCAATCCATTATCCAAATCAGATTGATTATATTTTAAGGGAGAAACATTACCCATGATTGGATATCCACCAGCACCATATCCCTTGTCACAACTATCAAAGAATGAAAGCAAAGGTGGTTCTTTGAATCCAAATCCTGGCCCATTAATCGCAACACCAATGATGTTACCAAGAGCATTCACAATTGCATTTCCAGTTGCACCTTGACCACTAGAGCCTATGAAATCAACTCTTGGTGGGCCACACTTAAGAACGTTAGTGGTGCAATCAGGTCGGGATGGTTTTGCTGGAATTGCTTTATCAAGATCATCAGCAAAACTTGTAAGTCTATCTAATCCTAGTTTATCAGTTATGTTATCAAAAACATCTTCCACTGCGTTTGAGACACCACTTTTAGCGTTAAATGCTTGTGGTTGTGGGCAGTTTAAAGCATCACAATCAAGAACATTCGTGATAATATTTGCAAACTTAATCGCTTTTGAAAATGTTGCACTAGGAAGTGCAATGCCACCACCTTGAATACTGTTTAATTGACTGAAGATACTTCCTAAATTCGTATCAAGAATATTATTAATCTGTCCAAACATATCACTTAAAAAGTTCTCAATACCACAAATGGGCACATCTAAGACTTGTCCGATCATATTTTCCAAACTTTTAGAAAGATAATTTAACAATTGATCTTGTATTTTTTCGATATTACAAAAAATTACATCGGTAAGAGATTTAGCAGCTTGTCCAGCAGGAGCTTGCAAAGTTTTAGGTGTCTTCTCTTTTAAAGTCAAATTTAATTTATCTAAAGTATCTTGTATCAACCAAGATCTGGCACGACGAACTAATTTTACTGTTGAAGCATGAATTCTATTAGTGGTAAGTTTAATTTCCTCTTGAATGTCGATAATACCACCATAAATCGGATCAACATATGTTGACTGTTCATTCAACTGTTGAAGAGTTTCCATCTTCCGAGTAAAATCTTTTATCGCATTACTAATTTTTGATATTTCATTATCTTCACAAGCAGTGGGATTGACAACACTAATATTTGTGGAAGCCTCTTTTTGTTTTTGTGCGATTGTTTTTATAGCTTCACCAGCTGAAAATCCGCCAGGCCAAGGTGATTTTTCATAAAATCTATGTTTACCAGCTCTCTGTCTAACTTTTGGTGGAGTGTATGGAACAAAATCAATTTGTTTCTGTGTATTAAATTCACTAGATTTTAACTGATCGGTGACAAAGGGTTGTTTAAATAAAGTTCCGAATACCACTGGTTGCTGTCCATCTTCACCGTCAAAGAAAAATCCAACTACAACTTCTCCACCTTGATATTGCATTGTACCACCGCATCCACCAGTAGTGGTGGTATTTGGTGGCAAAAGAACATGTGCTAAAGGTAATTCTTCATCTGGTAAATCAGTGTCGTTACCATGATATCCAACAATGCGAACTCTACATCTAAAAGCGTTGATGTCCTCACCATCATCAGCCTGTTGTTTCTCTTGACAATCTTTCCACTTTCCTTTTTCTGGATCGGTAACTTGACCGATCCACCATTGCATTGGATCTCTTCCTATAAAGTTAGTCGATGACATTTTAATTAATCGTCATATATTAGACACTCAGGTTCGTCTGGGTGTTGATCGCAAAATAGTTCAAGTACATTTGGATCATGATGATCGCCTGCTTCGATTTCATCTTTATGATGTTCTACATACTCTTCGAGTTCATGCAACTCTTCTTTTGCATGTCTTCTTGCTGCTGGATTCGCTTGTGGATCGTCAGCAATTTTTTTATCGTATTCAATGTGATCTTCGATTGATTTCATTTGATTCTCCTGTTTCTTTTATTTAAGCAGAAAACACATCACGAATTAATGTGAGTTGACTTTCAGATTTACCACCACCAATTAATTGTCTTAGTCCTGATATTAAATATTTACCACTAGCATCATTAGTTTTATCATTTCCATAAGAATCAGTCTCTTTATCTCCATCACCTTTTTTAAAAGGCAGTTTGATTTCAATCATCTGACCAACTCTTAAATCAGGATTAAGTGGAGTTGATATTTTTATTGATTGTGAAAATAGTAAGTTATTCCTAATATAAGATTTATTTTGATAAACGGCAAGCTCACTCGCTGGTTGTTGATCCTTCTTTTTTGAATCTTTTTGAGCAGCTGCCATGTCATTAACACGAAGCATCAACCGAGTAGGTTTATCTTCAAGTCCACTTAATATCTTCGGTGGTTTTTTTAATAAGGGAGAAAAATCACTGGCCTTGAAATCAACTATCTCCTTTGTTCCATTAATAATATCAACGTATATTGTTCTGTTTGCATACATTCCCATTCTTAAATTCATTCCAATATCATTTGTTTGAACAACTCTATTTTGTAATATTTTAAAAGTGCCTACCTTGTCATCATATGGTTTATCTGTTTGTGTATATGTAAAACTTGGTTCTTGTTCCAGTAATTTTTCAATTGATTTAAAATGATAACCATCAAAATTTTCATAAAATAAAAATCCAAAATTCTTAGTTGATGATTGTGACTTTGGACATAACCATTGAACAGTGTCAAAAGGTCTTTTAAGATTACCTACAAATGAATAAGAATTAGTAGCATCATGTTTGTCTAAGTTTTTACTTGTTTGAATTCCTTTCTTATCACCGATAAGTAATTCAAATACTGTTTGAGATACATTTCCACTAAATTTTTTATTAACTCTTGCAGTCTCATTAATATATGACTCAACTGAAATAAATTCTAACGTCGCTATTTGTTTATTTGTTTCTGTGATCACATTTTTCACAGAATTTAATATCAAATTATGTTTCTTCTGAACAAGTTTAAAATCATTAAAACCTTGAACTTCAATTATCAAATCAATGTACTCCCCGCCAGAAATTCCTTTCCTACTTATGACTTGATCGGTATCGATAAAGGTGACTGTCATTGATATTGTTGGACTATCAACACTTTCATAGTAATCAATGATTGGCGCACCTCTCGCTATGTTGTATTCTTCGTCCAAAGATGATCCATCATTGGGAAGTAAACTGCATTTTTTAATTTTAAATTTAGATTCACCAGCCATTATGAGATCACCATAGCATCACTACCTAAGTTTAGGTATCTTTGAGAATTTAGTCTTAGAAGATTAACAAATGGTATTGGAGAGGTCGTATCCTTTACTTCAGCCTCTGATACATTTGGAGCAGTTTGTGGTGCTAGGGGTGCTGGTTGATTGTTTGGTTTATCCATAGCAGCATTCTGTTGATTTATAATGTTTATGCTTTGACTGTTACTCGTTACTGACTGGGAGATAGCATCAATTAACTCTAGTTCAGTTTTATTAGAGGGAGAAATATTTTTACTAGATACTTCATTACCAACTAAACCACCTTCATTATATCCTTTCACACTTGCGTTTATACTAGCAGAAAGATCACCGAGGAAAGAATCAGACTTAGGTTCAACACCAGTTTTAGAAGTGGTTTTAGTTTTATCTTTAAAGGTTGTAGTTGATGTTACTAACGTGTCTGGGTTTATTTGACCCATTCGATATCCCATAGTGCCTGCTAACGATCTTCCAATTTCATCATTAGCACTTATGTTAAAACCTTGTCCTGGCTTGATACCTCTCGCCTTCAAATCTTCTTCCCTTGCTTTATCTTCTTTCTCACTTGTGGCTTTCTGTGCGTCACTTTTCAAAAGAATATCAAGTAACTTATCTTTTGGTATTCCTGTAGCCGAATTTATGACTTGATCTATTGTGACATTTTCAAATCCTTTTAATTTGTGTATCTCACCAAGTAGTTGATCTTTATGTTCGATTAGATCAGGAACTCCAATTGAAGAAATTCGTTCCCTCATTATTTGTTTTTCTTCAAGAGTTGTTACAGTACCATCTTCTTCTGTGAATGTTTTATTGTAAGAAGTTGTAGTTGTCTCATCTAAACCACCACCACTCATGTCTGTTACATTTCTCATAGTAAAAGAACCATCAGCTGATGTAAGTTCTGATTCAGTTTTATCACCAATTTTTGTAAACGTTTTAAGATTTCCCTCTTTATCTGTTCCTATTGACCCAAGTAGGCTAGGTTTACTTGTAGCACCAACTGAAGCATTGAGTCCTTTTAAAGTATCAACACCAACTTTATCTACAGCGTCTTTTGTTACAACAAATTCGCCAGGCGTCAACATGGCAGGAACACTATCTACTTCACCACCTTGATTAAAACCAAAGATGTTTCTTTTCTTACTACCTTTCTTTTCGTTTGTTTTTCCATCTCCAAGATCATAACCACCAAATTCTAGAGTATCATTATATTTCTTTTGGAATTTTTTAAGTTCTTTCTCCATGAAAGAAGTGTCGTAATCATCTCCAAATTCCCTTTTAGAATTTCTTATTTCAAATTGCAATTCACTAATCTTACTCTTATAAAAATGTTGTTCTGCTTTTATAAGCGGAACACCAGGCTCTAAGGAATTAGGATCAACTTCTAGCTCTCCTGTTTCTGCATTTCCTTTTGTAGAATATTTTATAGATGTGCTAAATGTCTCTTCTGGTTTTACATCTCCACCTTTAGTTTTTCTTGAGCCAGGTCTTCCATCAAAATTTCCAATTGCGTCTTTAATACCACCAAATGTTTTCTTAATTCCACCTAATATATTTTTTCCAGTTTCTTTTAGTTTGTCACCTATACCGAGTTCCTCTTTTAATTCACCTTTAATTTCCTCTTTTAAATCTTTATCTTTTCCTCCTCTTCTATTTTTTTTATAAGCCTTTTCTTTATCTCCAACTCCAAGATCATCCTCTAATTCTTTCTTCACCTCTTTTTTTAAATCTAAATTTTTCTTTCTATTTTTTTCATAGTCTTTATCTCCTCCCATAATACTACTTAAATTTTTCTTATCTGGTTTTCCCTTACCATCAAAATCAAACATATTAAAAGTGAGTGCATCTGCAATGCCAGTTCCTATCCTTTTTGCACTAGAGGCTGCTCTTGTTCCAAGATCAATTAGTCCTCCAATACCTGAGATAGCTAAACCAGCAACTCCTCCAACTATACCACCAAAAAGATTAGAAATAAAATCTCCAATTTGACCCAAAAGGCCTTTTTCTGGATCCTCCTGTTCTTTTTCTATATCCTCACCACTACCTTGTGATTCCCCTGCGATAGACTTGGCTCTGTTCTCTAATTTTTCTTTTTGTTTTCTGTCCTCTTCTTCAAAAGCTTTGTCCTTCGCTTCATTTTTTAAAAGTCTTAAGTCATTAGAAATGATTTCAACTTTAGATCTTAACTCATTTAAGAGACTCAAGTTAGAATTAGATATTTTTTGAGCAGACTGAGCCGTCTCACGAACCTCAGTTAGTTGTTCAAAAAAACTGTTTGGATTAATTCCGTCTAATTCTTCATCCATACTTTCGGACACCCTCTGCTTGTTGACTTTTTAGATTTTCTTCTTCAATATGTTGTTGTAGAAGAGTAGTGTAAATGTCTCTCTCCCACGGCATCATATTTTCAAGTTCTGTCAAGCTATATTTATGGTATTGCATGAGAGCGAAATTCGTACGATAGTACGACTCAAGATTCTCTGCAATACTCACCCGAAAAAATCGGATAGACCCTCCAAAACGATACTATTCTTTTGTTTTGTGTTTGGATTTATAACTTCAAATGTGTGAGATAGTTTAGGCATTGTTGCAAAAAACTTCTCAACCTCTTTATACTGTTTTGAACTTAACTTTTCAACAAAATCAATTCTTTCAGAAGGTGAATAATCTTTTGCATCCCAAGCGTCCTCTTCTGTATAAATTGTATCCATACAATCTGCAATCACCTTGAAAGTTTTGTTTACAACCTCTTCAGATTTATCACCAGTAGAAAAATTATTTTCAACAAATTGATTCAATGACGGATACTTCATGCGAAGTGTCATCTTATCATCTAAAACTACGTCAGTTTTATGATTTTTTGGTTTGCTTACTTTAACTTCATCAACATAAATGGTAACTGGAACTTCAGTCACTCCATCGTCAGGACAAGTTACTGTCATTTTGATGTCCTCACCAATTGACTTTGCACGAATATTTAAAAAGATATATTCGATATCAAATGTTGGAAGTTTATCAACATCAACTCCTTTTGTCAGAATACATTTCTTCAACACATCTGTTACAGCATTTGTGATCTCACTCTGATCTTTTGACTCTAGAGCAAGAATTAAAATCTTTTCTTCCTTAACAAGAAAGGGTCGATATCTAATTTTTTTATTTGATGAATGTAACTTCAACTCATAAGTTGGAGTTTCGATTGTTGGTAAGGGCATAATAATCTATTCAGTGTTTTATTTAGCGAGCTCCACTACCCCTTTTACGGTTTCTATAGTTTGTAGATGGATTCACATAAGGTGTAGCGTTAGATTGATTTCTACTGGCATTCAATTTATTTCGATTAACTTGATATTGAGGTATAACTTCTGGAACACCAGCCTCCTCAACATCAACAGAGTTTTGAATGTCATTTGAATTTACAATACCGCTTGGCGTGTTAATTATAGCTTGACCTTCTAAATCATCAAAACTTGTGAAGAATCTATCATAGGCAAACTGTACACTACATTGTAACACATTTGGATCTCCATAGGCAACTCTCATTGATGTAAAATCAGTGGGCCAAATATTTACAAATTCATAATGTGCCATGGTTGATTTATATTCTGATTGACCCTCATTAAAGGTATCTCTTTCAAATTTTGTGACATGAAGTATTTCTTTATAATCCTCTGGGTAATTGAAACGTGTATATGCAGCGTAGTCTCTTTTTTTTGTTTGAACTGGGTTAATATATGTCATCCATTTTTCTAAAACCTCTAAGACTACCATGTCTGCGTCACAATAAAAAGTAAGGTTTAAAGGAGGAAAATTTCTTAAATTTGGAAATTCCTCTTGAATGCCTTGATGATGTCCAATCGCAGGCGTTGTTACATAACTTGTGCCTGGAATCTCAGCTTGTGTACACAACAGAGACATTTTTCTTTTAAAATCTGTTGCTTGAGTTCTCTTTTTGCCTGGTTGTTTGTCTAGCCATATATCAGATTTTCCAAATGAGAAAGTTACCTGATAAAGAGTATCAAGTGATGTTCTCGCAAGGCTATCTCTGATATCTAAAATTGAATCTTTAAATATATCTGATTTTCTTGGAAATAAATTATTGTCTGCCACAATAAATAAGTTTAAGTTGTTATTACTATATATGAGCTATAAAGGGATATATCGACCTTCTAATCCTAAAAAGTATAAAGGTGACTCTCAAAATATTATTTATAGATCTTTATGGGAAAGAAAATTTATGAATTACTGTGATTTGAATGAAAATATACTTGAATGGGCATCTGAGGAATTTTGGATTCCTTACCTAGATCCAACAACAAATCGTGTTCGTAGATATTTTCCTGATTTCTTTATTAAGTATAAAGATAAGGATGATAATATTCGTAGGTCAGTTATTGAGGTCAAACCAATGAGGGAGACACTCCAACCAAAAGCGACAAAAGGTAAATCAAGAAAAACAATGATAAATGAATCTATGACGTATGTGAAGAATCAAGCAAAGTGGAAGGCCGCAAGGGAATTTTGTGAAGATCGTAAATTAGAGTTCAAAATTATGACTGAGAAAGAATTAGGAATCCGATGAGTATTCTACAAACTATTTTGAATAAAGTTAGTAATCAAGTGAGTGAGGATTGGTTTCGGAGTCAATTGATTGAGGAACTTGGTTCAACTAATTTTGATGATGATGCAGCAGATACTAATGGTTTTTATCCTGGCCAATTATATTTTTTTACATATCAAGCACAAACTAAACAACCGTATTATGATATGTATCCACTTTCATATGTGATTGAATATCAAAAAGGTGGATTTTTAGGTTGTAATCTTCACTACGTTCAATTGACACAAAGAGACGAACTTGCAACAAGCTTACTAAATAACTCTGCTCAGGGTGCGGTTGCAGTTCCTCAAAGAACTCTACATAAATACCTATATACTGGTG
>VTLG01005101.1_pt1 | contig 10030 bp, 15 predicted proteins | sample 4694571 | NCBI WGS metagenome assembly VTLG01 (sample SAMN12604809, study PRJNA352737) | marine metagenome | biome: ENVO:00000447; feature: ENVO:00000209|ENVO:00000569|ENVO:01000036; material: ENVO:00002151; isolation source: viral sequences binned using virsorter ...
TAGAGCAATCTAAATACATACACCTTTTTAAGTTCTAAATTATACTTAAAATAGAATATTTAAGAATTTATATTTTAATTTCTATCGTATAATTATTAGTGAATGTTATTTCAAAAAAATCGTGAATTTATTGCTTATCTTGATAAACTAAAAACGATCGCTACAGATCAAGAAATTTATCAAAAGTTTAAAAAATATAACTCTTATTACAAGGGTGATGTTAGACCGTCACTAATAAATTCCAAAAAAGCTAATACGGTTAACATGTACAACATCATAAAACCTATTGTTGAAACAAAAGCGACGTTGGCTTTAGATAATATGCTAACTACTAACGTTAAGCCTTCATCACTATCACAAATAAATTTTTCTGATTTGAAAGATATAGAAACTGTTTCTGAAATACTTAACGATGTTTGGGATAACGTTAAAAGTAAAAATAATATGGTGACCTTACATCAAAAAATTGTAAGAGATGGTTTGATTTATGGTTTGGGTGTTGCTCAAGCTTCTTGGGATCAAACACAAGAAGATAATCTTGGTAATGTGACTATTTCTAGAATATCTCCACAAGATTTTTTTCCTGAACCTAACGCTTCTACAATTGAAAATGCAAATTATATATTTGTTAGAAAGTATGTTTCTAAATTTGATTTAATTAATCAATATAAAGCAGACCCTAGACTTTTAGATATTATTAGTAATCTTACATACGATGAAAAACAACAAGAAAATAGTGATGAGGAAACTGATATTGTTGCTACATTCACAAACGATCAAGATTCAGGACAAGCTTATATTCGTGAAGGGTCAGTAATACCCAAAAGCGATAAACAAAACATTTTAATTTGGGAATGTTATTTAAAAGATGACACTGTTTTTGTTAAAACTGATGATGATACAGACCAAGATACACAAGTTAAAAAAGAAAATATATTTAAATACCCGTACGGAAGAATGGTTGTTTATAGCGGCGAATACATCTTACAAGACACAAAACTAGACTACCCTTTTGGATTTCCTTTTGCTACTTTTGAACCTACACAGTCAGACTCATTGGTTGGCTATGGCGATGTTCAAGACTTAATGCAAATACAAGCAAGAATTACTGAAAATTACATTAAGCTTTCAACGTTACTATCAAAGTACAAATCATTATTACTTGTATCAAAAGATTCAATACCTCCTAATGTTATCGAAAAAGATTTTGATATTATTTACACTAATCCAGGTCCTATTAATCCACCACAACTTATATCTAATCAATTAACTAATGATATTGCGCTTGTCAGACAAAACATTAATGATCTCAAACAAGACGCTTATAAAATAGCTAGAATCAACGAAATTATGCTTAATGGCGCAAGGCCAACGGGCGTTAATAGCGGGCAAATGGTTAAAGATTTAATTGAATCCCCTATGGCTAGTATTAGAGAAATACAGCGTAACTTTTCTAACTTTTTAGTTAACATTTCAAATAAAGGTATAAAGTTAATTCAACTTTACTACAATCAGCCAAGAATAATGCGTTTATCAGGACAACGATTTGCACAGCTTAACGTTGATGGTACTACGCAGGAAAAATCACTAGATGTTTTTGATAATGAAGGTAATAGCATTAGCCAAATACAAAACGATTTTTCTATTACTGATTATGAACTAGAAATCCAGACTGGTTCAGCGTTACCGCAATCACAACAAGCGCTCGCAAACACAACACTGCAACTGGCCTCACAAGGTATTTTTGGCGATATCAATAATATTGATGTTAAAGAGTTAATTCTAAAAACATTAGATTACCCACACTACAAAGCCATAATTAACAAAATAAAAGAAGAGCAAGAAATGATGGCTCAACAGCAACAACAACAGCCCACAGAATTTGCAAGTTACTTAAAAAATATTAATGTGTCTCTTAAAGATATTTTAACACTTGTTCAAACGCTAGACCCTCAAAATAAAGCAATTGCTACGGCTACAATTACAGATACTTTAGGTATAACAGATATAGTTAATTCTAGTAATACTGCACAAGAACAACCTAATTTTCTAGACTTCTAGCACAAATTAACTGTAATTATTTTGCATAATTCTAGTTTTGTTCTACAATGTAGGTAAATGAACATATTCCATAAATTTTTTACTAAAAAAACAAAACTAACAGACGCAATACAAATTTACATTGAGGCTAATTCAAATTACATTCACTATTCAAAAGTCACAATTAAAAACTGGGAAAGCAGATTAAAAGTTTTATCAAAGCTTAAATGTATGAAAAATACATATTTAGAAACTTGTGAATTTGAAGATATTGAAAAAATAAAAAACGAATTAATAACAACGAATAACCCTGTTGTGATCAACACAAATTATTTAACCCTTTTAAGAAAAACTTTTGTGTATTTTAAAAGAAAAAAATTAATAAATGTTATTCCTGAAATCGAAAACATAAAAAGAACAATGGATAAAGAAGTCGAGTTTATTACATATGAAAACTACACCAAACTTTTGTATTTAACACATCCTGAAAACGTAAAAAAATACACAAATAAACTATATGAAAAGCGCTGGCCGAGAGCTTACTGGTCAATGTGTATTTTGGGTATGAGTGGTATTAGACTTAGAGAATTTAAGGCACTTAAAAAAAGTGATTTACACATTCAAAAAGACAACCCAAAACCATACATTAATATAAGACAATCAGCATTTAACAAAAAAGGCAGAAAGTTGCCCGTTAATCAGGTGTTAATAGATATATTAAAAGCAATGCCTAATTTTGGTACTAAATATGTAGACCCCTATTACGGATTGAAAGACGTTACATTTCAGTCTGATCTAAGATGGATAAAAACAAAATTTAAACTAGATTTTAAGTTTACACCCTCCATGTTTAGACACTCGTTTTGCACATGGCTTGCTGCAACAGGTGAAGTCACAGCACAAGAATTACAAGCGTATATGGGTCACACAAACATCAAAACAACTATGAAATATATAAACCTTAATTTAGTTCTTAAGCGTTCAAAAATAGCAGATAAAATTAACATCGATTTACTACAAAAAATAGCATAATGAATAAAAAAGAAGCTCTGTATCATTTAATACAATTTTACATTCAACAAAACACAAAAGACCTAGACCCTAAGTTAACTGAAAATACATTAAATGAAATTTTAATTGCATGCCGTGAAATTGCGATTGATCTAGATCATCATAAAAAAAACACCCTGCAAGTTCTAAAAACTTTAGAAATAGAAAATATTATTAAAAACCTAAAGTAATTATATTTAAGTTTCTTTATTTTTTTTTATAGATTATTATTAGAATTAAGCAATTAGTTTTGCTTTTTTTCTGATTTACGCCTTAAGTCTTATTCATGCTTAAGGTGTAATATAAAGAAAAGTGCGCAAATACCCACGAAAGGTACGGTTTAATCCTCAGTAAAATGGCCTAGTTAAGCACGATTATTGTATTTTTGCGTTACCACTTATAGTAAAAAGCGTTACCACTTATGGTAAAACTTTATGCTGTTAATTTTTTGGTTTTCGGCCAACTTTTGAAACCATTTTTAACATGCTTTCGGAAACGTTTTACCATGTTATCGGAAACGTTTTAACATACTTTCGGAAAGGGTTTTTTATTTTGCATATAACACCTAAATATATAAATTATTTATCTTCTGAAAGTTTTTCTAACTCATCTAATGCTTTTTGAACTGTATAATTTTTTGAATTTTCAAAGTCCTTAAGCATTTTTTGTTCTTCTGTTATAAATCTTTTTATATCAGCTTTGAGTTTTTTGCTATCTTGACCAACACTAAGTTTTCTTTTTTTTTTCGTGTAATATTCTATATTAACATTTTTAATGTTTTTAAAATTATTTGTTAAGTTCTTAAAAAAAATCTTTTTAAATTCATTTAGTTCAGATGTATTATTAATATCTTTATATACTAAATTAATATTAGGGTTTAGTTTTAAAATCTCTTTGTACATTGCTGGTCTTTTTGTATTTAATATATGTTTTTCCATCCCCCATGAACCTTTATCATGCCAATCTTCTGTTTTATCTATAATATCTTGTAAAACTTTTGTCATTTCATTTTCTTTTTTCTTTAACTGATTAAATCCAACTTTTGTATATTCTTCATTATTTTTTAATATTGATTTTTCATAAAAATCTATTATTTCATAAACAAATTCTTTATCTAAATCTCTATGAAATATCTTTACAAGATTATTCATAAATTTATCGTTAAAATTATATATAGTTTTATTATTATAATTACAAATTCTTAAGTTTTCTTCTATTTCACAAAATGTTGCTCTTCTTTTAGGGTGTGTATAGTAATCATATCTAATACTATAATTATTTTTTAATTCATAAATTACTGTTATATATCCATATAAAATATGATAATAAGGAAATTCTGTATTTTTGTGATCGTAAAATGATAATAAATCACAATTTTCTTTATCAATATATATATTTTTATTCCAATCAAATAAAATTTTATTGCCATTTTTTAAGTGTTTTATATAGTATTTATTACAATATTCAAATTTATCAAAAATACAATAATCTACTTTTCTAATATAGATTAAATAAAAGTCTAATTGTTCTTGAAGTAACAAATAACTTAATTTTAAAATTTTATTATTAATATCCATTAATCACCTCAACCAAATAATTTACATGGCTTTGCATTACATTGTTTTTTATATTTTTTTTGTGCTATACATCTAAAGCAATTTTTTTTTTGCTTATTTGAACCTAAAATCGAGTTTTTTTTTAGCCAACTTCCGAAACCAATTTGTCACAAGTTTTTCTACCTCTTAACCTATTTTAAATCTTTAATTAAGTTATTTGAATTATTCATAATATCATTATACCTTTTAATATTTGATATGCTACTTGCGGAACTATTGCATTTCCTAGTCCTTTAAGTCTGTCCACCCGATTGGATACCCCATGAGCCACTCTACCCACGTCGGGTTCAAACTCCCACCAGTTTGGGTTTCTTTTACAGCTGTTGTTAGACCTATTTGTTTTCCAAGTTCTATCCTTCTTTTTACACAAGGGTCTGATAAATTCCCCCTGTCTCGATTGTCTGATGCGTTCGGCGTTGGCCATAACCTCATAGTTTCCTCGTCTACCTGTTCCCTTAAGTTGGAATGCTTCTTTCTTCCTTTCCTTGTTGTTGTTGCCTGTCTTATCAATGCCTCTTTGCTTCTTTGTGGTAAATGATCCATTGTGTTTGGAGTAGCCCACAATCCACACTCTGTCTCTTCTGTGTGGCGCATTGAGGGCGCAAGCTGGAATAATAAATGGTTGCACTTCGTACCCTTCACTTTCCAAGTTAGTTTTCGTGCGCTGGAATGCCATGCTTGTGAAGTTAGCAACGTTTTCACCAACGATCCAAGTGGGCTTAAATTCTTGTATAACTCTAAACATTTGCGGCCAGAGGTCACGATCATCTTTCGTTCCTTTTTTTCTTCCTGCGACACTAAACGGCTGACAGGGAAAACCTCCTGTAATAATGTCAACTGTTCCATTAATATCACTCCTTTTTAGTTCATAAATATTTGAATATATAGGAACATTAGGAAAATTTTTTTTTAATACTTTTTGAGCATATGGTTCTATTTCGCAAAAGGCGACAGTTTTAATACCTGCCCATTGTGCAGCCAAAGCAAATCCACCAATGCCACTAAATAAATCTAAATGCCTCAATATTTAATTTGCCTAATAACCTATTTTAAATCTTTAATTAAGTCTTCTAATTGACTAGACAAAACTATATTCATAGAGTCTTTCATTTCACGATCTAAAAAATCATTAAAATGCAAAATTACCTCTTGATAACGTTTTTGATTTTCAACTTTATTGCAATTAAAGCAAAATTCATCTAGCTTATTGTTTCTTGCGTACTCTTTTAAAAAATCATAAATATATTTATCGGATGTCATAAAGATCTATATTTTAAGCCAATAAACACAAGCGGCTCAACTATTAATTTCTTTTGTTTTTTTTTTGACTTATAATCTAGTGGCTGCAAAAAGGCTTCTGAATATTTACGCTTTTTGTTTTTATCTATTTTTTCAGATTTCTCTAATTTCTTTTTTACATAATCGTTATATATAAACATTACCATTTCACCTTTTTTGCCCAATAGCTGCCGCTAAGCTTTCCACCTTTATCGATATAACCTTTATGCCTTGCAAGAAAACTTTTTCTTCTTGCTTTATCTTTAGCTGATTTAGGGTTTTTTCCTGCACCTTTAACACCCTGCTGTCCAAAACGAATAGTTTTAATTGTGTTACCTTCTTTAGCCACAACAACATGGCTTTTAGTAGGATGATTTGGCGTTTTTTTAGGTCTATTAACACCAGACACTCCAATTCTTTTTAGTAATGATTTTAGTTTATTCATTAATAACCCTTTTTTTTACTTTTACTTTGTATGCTTTTAGCTATAGCAATTGCCTGCTTGATAGGTTTACCTTCTTCTTTACTTTTTTTTATGTTGTAACTTAGCGCTGATTTAGATGATGATTTTTTTAATGGCATTATGAAAACACTCCTTTTTGTTGTAAGTTCTTCATTTCTTTTTTTATTTGTTTATCAAGATTTTTTTTCTTTTCCTGTTCGTGTTGCCTTCTATAAAACTTTGTTGTCCTTTCCTGCTCTGCTTGAGACATAAAATGGCTACCTGTTTCTTTACATCGCTTGTTTACTTCTTCGGTCGTAATCATTGAGCCGTCTAGATCTCTTACTTGTCCAAAGCCGTTGAAATGTAATCGGTGATTACCAAAAAAAACAAAAGTATTAAGACTCCCGCAACTACGGCACTTAACGGGCTGTGTATTATGAAAAGAAGCAATAAAGTGTTCTTCAACTGTCCCGCAATTTTTACATTTATAATCTCGCAAAGGCACTAAGCCGCCTCCAATATTTTTTTCAAGAAATACTGCTTGACTCTGTGACGTCTTAATAAATCGGGCTTTGACTCTTTGCCGTTAAGTATTAGATACCAGTTGCTTTTATCGCAGTTACAAAACTTTGCCATTTCGTCAGGACTTGCACCGCTTTTTGAATATAAAACTTTTAAATCTTCAGTTTCGACAATCTCAATCATTTTATCTGATGTAATGTTGTCGAGTTGAGACCTAACAATAGATACTTCACGCCCTAGCTTTTCGACGTTAAGTGAAATGTTTTTTATGGCTTCACTTAACAAATAATTATGGGATGCGCTTTTAACTGTTTGAATATCTGCTTTTAATTGCACAAACGCTTTGCTCAATGCTTCATTAGAAAATGACTTATTTAGGTCAACTTGCTCATTCATTGCCTTTAAGGCTTGTGCATGAAACACTTGCTCAGACTTAGATACTGCCGTGTTAACTGCAACCCCAATGCGGTGCGGCAATGACTTTTCTAAATTGGCTAACTTAAGATTTAGCCTGTGTTCTAATCCTAATACTTCTTGTTGCATAATTTTTTACGCCTCCTTATAATTTTGTTGCACGTAATCATGAAGAGTTGGCCTACTATTATTAATTGCTCGACTAATAGCGGGTCGCTCTACAGTGATATTTTTTAGATATCTAACGCCGTATTGAACGCAATCTACTGCGTGATCATCTTTTTTAAATATCTCCTCCCCTTTCTTAAATTTGTATCTTTGATGCTGTGACCATGTGTAACTACAGTGATCAAAAAAATGTAATTTATGTTGGTGCAGTAACGAATTAACCAATAATATGTTTGCTGTTTTATCTTTTTTAATTGCGTCAATTAACCACAATCCTTTTTCTGCTAAGTCGCCATAAACAGAACCAAAGTTATCACCGCCACGTGTTTGTGTGTTTTTAATACTTGTATCAAAAATAATAGGTAGCCTACCGTTGGCAGTCGCTGCACTTGCGATGTCATTTAGTGAAGCATTTTTTTTATGCCATTCATCGTAAACGTAAATATTGTTGTGGTCATCTTTGCAAAGCCAAACTAATGCCGAATCACTTGCCACACCATGATCAAAAGCAACGCATTTATACCAGTTTTTTTGTAAATACAACGGCTTCATTTTGTGGTGATCTGCCAATGCAGTATAAATTCTAGAACTAGTCATATTCCAAGAACCTAAAACATAACGATCAATGAATTCTTGGTCATAAACCTTTAGCAATGTGGGGATATAATCTTTAGATATGTTGCTTTGATTATCGTAAGTAGTACCCTCAACAAATAGAATATTGTCTTCGTCTAATTCTTTTTTATTTCTTTCTTTATATCTATCTTTAGCCCAAGACTCGCTCGGGTTTCCCTCTGTCATAATAAAAGGTTTTACAACATTTTGACCTGATAAGCGGCCAATTGCCTGAACAAACACATCATAATCACATTCTTCGGCCTGACACATTAACACCACGTCATAATTAGTCGATTTAATCTTCGAAGCGTCATCCGAAAACGATCTATAGTTAATTGTAGAACCATTTTTGAATATGGCATCAGCTGGTTTACCTCTCACAACAAACTGACCATGAGCACCAAAATCATCTTTCAGCTGTTTAAGTGATGAATCCAATAGCTCTGTATAATAATTTCTAATAACACAAGCCGTCATTCCTGGATAATTGATTGCTAGTAAATATAAAATCAAATTAGTAACAAAACTTTTACCTGATCTAAAACCACCCCAATAGGCTATTTCTCTTGGACAATCTTCGCGTTGAACTAACTTATTATCTACATATTTAAAAACGCTATTAAAAATAACACTTTGCTTTTCGTTTAACTTTAGGTCCATGTAACCTCGTCTATCTCTTTTTGTGCTTGCAAGTTAGCCATAATAGACTGCGGCTTTATTGTTAGTGACAAAAGTGGGTCTTGCGATTGTTTATAAAAATAATAACTTCTTAAAGCTAAAGTGAAGCTAACAACAACGGCAACAAGAATGGCAACGAAAAAAAATAACAACGTCAAAAATGGCAAAATGAACATCAGTTGAACTCGCTACTATTCAGCATTGTATTGTCATCTTCAGGATTGTAAGTAGTTGCGATATTAATTATTGGCTTAAGTGAGTCAGGGTCTAATATTTCTGTTTCTTTAGGTTCTACCCATGAATACATCAACTGAAAATACAGTTTTATTGCTTTCGTTGACCCGCTTTTCGCTGACCGTATAAGGGCTTCTATAACATCAGGTGCCATAAGTCGGTATTTTGGTGCGTAATCATCAATAGATATTTTTTCGAGGGCTGTGCCTACTTGCCTGCGTGTTAATCCAGTATGTTGAATTAATGCTTTGATGCTGACTTTGTTCTTTTTAAATAAACCTTTTTTTAGAATTGCTTCATAAGCTTCCATTACTAATATTTTGTTTTCGTCAGGGGTCAGGTTTTTACCGTTTTTTTTAGGCATAAAAATCAATACCCCTGTATTCTACGTCTAATTTTACTCGAATGTACTAACAGGTTATCATCAACCATATTTTTTACTAAATGATGGAAGTCTTTAAGGGGAATCTGAAATATAAATAAGGGTAACGTTTCTTTTGTTATTGGGTTTGTTAAGAGCTTATCCACATCTTTTCTAAAGTCCACTTACACATTTATAACGCAATATAAAGTTGATGTAAAAAAAAATTATTATTAACTATTGATATATAATACTTATTATACTATAATAATAAAGTACAAAAAACATAAAAGGAGCAATAATGAAAACACTAAAATTCTATAAAAAGGTTAATGAAAAATGGCAATTAGCATACAAGCTAGAATCAGAATTACCATTACACATTATCAAGACAAGCCCTGAATATCACTTTTTAAATCTAGATAAATTACAGTTAGTAGTTAACTAAAATAAGGAGACAAAAAAATGAATAACAACATAGAAAAAATAATTGACGCTAACATTCAAGAGATAAACTCAATGATGAACGAACGTTATCGAAAAAAAAATATAAATTCTCTAATCAGTGAAATAGAAAAGCAAAAAAAAGAAACCTTAACAAAAATA
>VTLG01000455.1_pt1 | contig 10029 bp, 11 predicted proteins | sample 4694571 | NCBI WGS metagenome assembly VTLG01 (sample SAMN12604809, study PRJNA352737) | marine metagenome | biome: ENVO:00000447; feature: ENVO:00000209|ENVO:00000569|ENVO:01000036; material: ENVO:00002151; isolation source: viral sequences binned using virsorter ...
AATCAAATTCTTCTTGATTATAGATACCAATACGTTTAACAAAATGTTTTATCGTATGGTTATTATTTTTAAAGTCATCTGCAATATCATATAACTTTGCTCCAGCCTTACTTTCATGTGTTCGTAAACCTCTACCTATAGACTGTAGGTTTCTGATACGACTTTTATAAGGACTAGCAAAAATAATGTTATGAAGATTCCTAATATTGATACCAGTACTGAAAACACCAAAACTGGCGACAACAATCGAGTCTCGTTCTCTTTCAACGATTCCTCGAATTTTTTCTCTTGTTTCGGAGTCTGTTGCTCCATAAACCAAAAAAGTTTTTCTATTAACATCGGCCTTCTCTTTTATGAGTTCGTGTAAAAACTCTCCATGTTTAATTAACGAAAAAAGGACTAAAGTATTACCCTTTAAGTCAATGCTCAAATTCCTAATCAGATTATTCCTTTGAGGATGTTCTGTTATAAATTTGATTTCTTCATTATAGTCTCTTATTATACACTCATTTTCTGAATAAGTCAAGACAATTCCTATAATTTTTAAATCAGAGATTTGCTTTGCATCGATTAATTTCTTTGTGGTAGTTACTTTTTTCACAGAGCCAAACAAACCCTCAAGAACCAAATGGTGACTTTCTGCATCATCAAGTGTTCCTGTCAATCCAAATTTGTTAGGACAATCTGTCGTTTTCTGCATTATGGTTTTAAGAGATTTGGCCGTAAAAGTATGTACCTCATCTCCTAGTATAACCTTATATTTGTCAAAATGTTTCTTTGGAAGTTGATATATGGATTGCCATGTAGATATATGGACAAGTTTTGGTGATGTTTTATCTTTTCCTGCATAGATCCTGTGACAGTACTTTTCTGAATCCCATCCATAATCTTGGAAATCTGTATACATCTGTTCAACTAATGATGAACGTGGTACTAACAACAAAATATGTGAGTTATCAATGATTTGTTGGTAGTATCGTATTAGCACATATATTATAAAACTCTTACCACTTGCTGTGGGACTCACCAATATACATCTTCCATGTCTAATAGAATGTTGTACTGCATCGAGCTGGTAATTTCTGATCTTCACAGTACTCTTTAAACCTTCTACAAAAGATTTAACACTATCAACATCGATGTCTAGTTGGGCCCTAATCCCACCACTTATAGTATATTTTTTTGCTGTTGCAAATTTGTAGATATAATCGGACAATCCAACGTAAATTTGATTGTTCCGTATGTCAAATAATCGAATCTTTCCATCCCAAAGTCTGTTCTTGAAACTAGGCATAAACTTTGCGCCAGGAACATCGAAACTGAAATATTCGTTTAATTCTTTTGCAATACTTCTTTCACATTCAATCTGAAAATAAACATCATCTTTCTTGTGAATTATAATATCATATTCCAGCCTCGAATTTTCTCCACTCAATCGCATTTTTTATTTGAAAAGATCGATTACTAACTGATCTTACTATTTCCTGTAGATATTCCACTACTGATTCATAGTATTCAACTTTGCCTTTTAGTTCCCGATATTCCTTATCGGCCTCTATAAAGGTCTTTTGATCATCCTTTGTGTTCAATTTAACATCAAAAGATCCCTTTTCCTTGTAGATTTCATCTGTAGCTTTCCCTGTATAAAATATCCATTTATCTCTTTTCAAAACATTAAGTTCTCCCTGTGTCTTTTTTAAAAGAAGGGAATGTTCTGTAAGTAGTTGTAGATATTTGGAATGTAAAGAAGGGATTCGTAAAGATTCTATATCCAATTCAAGATCATTGATTTTTAGGTCTTTTCTGACCATTTCTTGTATTTCTGATAAAGTCATTGTTACTTATTCTATAGTTTCAGTTATTAGAAACTCGACATACTCATAATAACATATAAAAATGGAAATGTCAAGTTTTTAATCTTACGGATTATAAAGTGTAGCCTAAACATTGTAAGCTATATTGTCACACAGCCTAATCAAGTGGACTCACTTAAATTAATTTTTATGTTTAGGCTACTGAGAGTATTTATCACTTTGAGGTTTCAAACTCGTAATAAAGATACCTAAAACTTGCCGATGCTTTAAAATATTCAACATCTGTCAAATCTTGAGAATATTCTAAAGATGATAAACTAATGGGAAACATATCTTTAAATTTAACTTCCACTTTTGGTACATTTTTAGAATTATATATTATTACTGCACCATCTGAATATAAATTTGATTCTTCGTAAGTAGATTTTGTTCTAGTATCTGAATCTGGTGTTCCAAAACTTCTGACAGAACCATCACCTTGTCCTAATACACTTGACCATTGTGAATATTTTACAGGAGCACCTAATCCAATTAACCAATCCCATATTTCTCTATAATTTTGAAGTTCTTCATCTACAAGAAAAGTAAAATTTAAAGTTTCAAAAGTTAATTGATCTCCTGTGATGCTAGTTGTTCCAAAAGGAGTGGGATACATAGCCTCACCTAAATTAATGCCAGGAATATTTGCGGCCGTACAAAACCAAGTTGTTTTGGGTAAACGATTAAATACTACTCTGAATTGAGTTCCAGTTGCGTAATCAAATACTGTGGGTTGACTAGTGTCTGCCATATTAATTTATCATTGTTATTACACTAGTATTTATAAGGAAGGAAATAGGGGAGAATCCATCCCCCCCTATATTAATAAATTAGGGTTTTGAGTATATTCCCCAAAGTACCCAAATGGCGACTAAACCTACTAGTCCTTCAGATCCTAACGCTTTTACAAGTGTTACGACTGAACCAACTACATCCAAACCTAAGAATGGAACTGCCGCCCCAAATAAAATTTGGAGAACAACACCTAGAGCAATAAGCCCTAATCCTATGTTTGTTACTTGTTTAATCCACCCTGAGATTTGTTCTAACATAAAAATTTCTCTGTTTAGGTTGATTTATTATAAAGGGGATAGAGGGGAAATAACGATTCCCCCTCTAAGATGTGTGATTACATCAAGTTACTTACACGAGCTCTACGATAGTAGCAGTTACTATCAGCAGAGAAAGGTATTGCGTCAGTTGCATTAGCACCAGTATTTGATGAATGAACTTGTGAGAATGGGTTAATTGCCATTCCGTAACGTGTCTTGAATGCAATTCGTGGTTGGAAAGTGGCTTCCGAAACCGCACGAACCATTTGTAATGGAACGTATGGGCAATAGAACAATCCTGCATCGTAAGCATTAGAACCACGATAACCAGCAACATACCAGTTATTAGCAGCACTTGCACTTACAACAGAGTTATAAGGATCGACATAAACTTTGATTCGACCATTAATTGTTCCTGCGAAAGTACTTCCAGCAGGACTTGGGTCAACATTTAAGTTACCAGATCCACCAGATCCACCTACGTCAAGGACACCAGCCATTGACAATGCAGATGCAACGTCAGCGGAACAGACAACTAAGTTACCTTTTCCTCTACGAGTCCTAATTCCAATATCGTTACAATCACGCTCGATTTGGAACATAAGACCTTTGAACTTCTCGACTGACCAACGACCATTAGAGTCTGTGTCTAAGTCGAAAATACCAGCTGAAGATGTTGCAATAGCACCTTTTTCAGCAGTAATGTAGATAGTACGAACTACCTCACGATTGATTTCAGCAAGAATTTCTGTGCTGAGAATGTTTGACAATTCGGATTCTGCATCCAGACCATGAATAGCTTTCAAGTCTTGTGCAAGTTCCATTGTGTACGCAGCACGCAGGGCTCTTGTCCTTGCGGTAACTGTCGATTTCTCAATGGTAAATCCCATGTCTTGGAATACTGGAGCTCCTGAGTCGTCATAAGTCTCACCTGAAGCTGTAGTATCAGCAGGTTTTACGTTATAAACACCAGCGGTATCAATACCCCAAATGTCAGGATCTTGACCTTGTGTAGTAACAGAAGCTTGACCTCCGTTAAGTACTCCAGGCTCGGCACCTGCTTGTGCCTCTGCCTCAAAAGCACTAGACTTGTCAGTATCAGCTTCGTCATAAAGTGCTTCTGCAACGGATGTTGCACCATCACCCATTCTTGCTTTCATTGCAAAAATAAGTCCTGTTGGGCCACTCATGGGTTGAACACCACAAATGTCGTATGCCATCAAATTAGGCATTGCACGGCGAACCAAAGAGATCAACACTGGATCCCAATTTGCAACTGATGCTACAGAGGTATCTGCCTCAGCAAGCATTGTTCGTTGCTCTTTTAGTTCACGTTCTTGGTTTTCCAAGATAACTGCGGTAACCGCACGTTTGTAAGAATCTGAGATCTCTGGGAGATCGGGATGATTCAATACTGGTTGCCACTTCTCTTGGAGTTGTTCTGAATTAAACATAAATTTCTCCTTTAAAGTTTTTCAGATATTATTTTTTAGCCCGTGAATTGTCTTTCTTAATAGCAGTCATATACTTTGCCATTGTGTCAGACACTTCTTCGGGTTGTTCTTCTGATCCTTCTTCAGTGAGCATCTCATCTTGAGATTCTACTGCACCAGAACCAAAATAGCTTTCTTTAATCGTTTGAAGTTTCTCTTTGTAAGAATCTTCATCAGAAAACTCAACATCATCAACCAGACTTTGGAACTTCTCAGTTTCAGTATCAGTCATCCCATCAGCAACGTCAAAAATCATGGACTCTTTTACGAGTTCACCTTTTTGTTTTCTCAACTGGACATTTTCTTCCATCTGCTTGTTTAATTTTTCTTCCAATTCTTCTATTTTAGTCAAATTGGCTTCCAGAATGTCATACTTCTCATCTGGAACATCGATATAGTGATCTTCAAATAATCCTTTCAGACCACTAATGAAATCTTCTGCGATCTCACCTTTGAGTCCACGCTCAATAGCAAGTTCGTTTTCAGACATCCATTGTTCAACAACATAGTTAAGATAGTCATCAACTTTCTCAACCATAGAAGTCATTGAAGCTTCTGCAAGTTCTTCCATCTGCTTATCGTTTTCCTCCTGAATTTTTTCTAATTCAGAACGAACCTTTGACTTAATTGCAGTTTCAAAAATAGTTGCAGCTTTTGTCTTAAATTCTTCTGAAAGTTCTTCTCCTTCAACCAATGCTTCAACATCTTTTGAAACATCTAAATCTTCGATTTTCTGGTCGATAGATTCTTTAACCTTCTTAGATTCTTCAGCATCCTCCGCATCTGGATCATGCTTGTCATCATCATCTTCTTCATCCTCATCATCATCAGAATCTTTATCCTGTTCTAAGATGTGAGAACCATACATTTTAGCCAAATCTTCTTTCTTTAGACCTTTCATATGGTCTACAAGACCTTGAAGAATTTCAGATTTAAGTTTAGGCATCTCTTGAATTTCTTCAACATTTTCCTCAACTTCTGTTTCTTCAGATTTTTCTACTTTTCCTGTGTCACCCGAAGCATCAGATTTTTTTGCTTTAGGTGGGGAAGCTTTTTTGGTGTTGTCCATTTTCGGATCTCCCTGCTCATCATCGCCAACTGGATGTTTCTCGATTTTTGCAGTAGATTTGTCCGCTTCTTCCAATTCTTCCATTTCTTTAGTTTCTTCAGACATTTTAAGTCTCCTTGTAAAGTTTTTGATTAATTATATTTATAAAATTAGAGTTTTGAAAGGAACATTTCAAAAGCTTCAAGCTTTCTATTTTCGGAAGCAACTCTCTTAATTCGGGCAACTTCGGACTCTCTGAGTACTCCGTTATCCCAAATCCATTCTTTTCCTTCCATTATTCCTTCCACAAACGCTTCTGGTGCAGACGGATCAGCAACGATGTCTCCTGCTGTTGCAAGATAAAAATCGTCTTTAACTACATTAGTTTGACCCCTCTTTTCAAGTGTTCCCATTCCTCTACTAGAGACTCCAAGTTTTGCACCCGCATTTAAAAGTTCCTTGACAATTTTACCATTCGGTGTGTCAAGAATCTTTGCTTTCCCGATGATATTATTACCATCTTCGTAAAGTTCTTCGATTAAATGAGAAACCCTATCCAAATTAACTGTTGGGCCTTCAGGATGACCTAACTCCCCAAATGCACGTTTCTTTTCAACAAGTTCCTTATTATATCGTTTAACTTCTTTTGATAATGTTGCAAGAGGATACATTCGACCATTCCTGTTTTTAGTCTCGGCCTGCATGAAAACCCCTTTGATTTTTAGATCTTTTCCACCCTTACCCTCTGTAAGAATTTCAAAATCATCATACATTTCTGTGATTAATTTCATGTATACCCCTTATTAGTATGATTTGTGTACAACAATAACTGCATAGCAATCACCTGATACTGTAATACCAATATCAGCTGTACTAGTTCCACCTAAAACGGCTCCTGCAGCTCCTAGATTCCAATGCCCTGTTCCTGTAAATGCATGAACATCAGTACCACCCCTATCTATTGTAATGGATGTTCCAGCTTGCCAGAAGATTTCAACAATATTTGCAGCTACAACAGTAGTTTCACCACTTGCTGTAAGTTCAGCTAAAGTTATTGCACCATCTGTGGTATCTATATGTAATACACTTCTTCCATGTGAATTGTTAATTGAATTTGCCATAGTTTATCCTAAATTGTTAGCATTTCTTTATCAAAATAACTCATAATATCTTTAACTTTTACACCATGCTTTTTTGCAACTTTCTCTACATTTTTATCAAATGTACTTAGAAAATCACCTGGCTGTTTCTCCAATGTTGCGAAAGTGTCATCAACTGCCTTCTTCATTTTAGGTGTAAGTTTCTTATATGTGGATGATTTTTTATGTTCATCCTTTTCTATAACCCATGTATTAAATTCTTTAAACTTCTTCATCAGCAGAATCCTCTATAGAGGTTTCGGGTTGTCCCTTTACCAAAGAATTCGCTACTTCAACTCGTTTTAAATCTAAAGCACTCCCTATTTTTTGTGCCATTGATGATTTAAAATGAGACTCAGCATCTACTTTATTATCTGTAACTAACGCTGAAATCATATCTGGTAATTTACTCATAATTTATTCTCCATTTAAAAATTTAATATTGATCTTCTCCCTCACCCTCAGGCGGTTCTTCAGGAGTTTCTTGATCTATTTGTCTTTGCATATTTTCAATTTCATCATCTGACATCCTGAATACTTGTTTTTGTACATATTGTTTAGAAAACCATTGTCCTATAAATGGCTCCATAGTATTCAACATATCCATACGATCTCGCAAAAGATCCATATCACGCATTTCTGCATAATGTCCATCTTTCAAATAATTATAAGAAATATTATCTCTAATATTTGCCCAATCATCTTCTGCAACAACACCTTTAAGTAATAATTGTGTTTTTAGAATATCATTAAATAAATGATTAAATTTATTTCGTAATTTTTGAACAAACTTAGTAAATTTTACTTCATCTCTTGATATTTCTGCACCACGACCTAAACTAAATCCACTCTCCGTTTCTAAACGGCTAATAGGTATATTTAGGGATCTGTATAATTTCTTTTGGAAATATAATATGTCATCAATCTCACCTAGATTTGAACCTCCAGGCAATGTAGTAATTTCTGTTCCCCTTCCACCTTCTCTACGAGGCAACCAGAAATCTTCCAACATACTCATCTGTTGTCTGTCATCCCTAATTTCACCAGTTGATGCATTGTACACCAACTTATTTCGGTAACGATTCATCACATCTTTAAGATATGATTCTGCCTTTACTTTAGGTAGATTACCAACATCAATATAGAAAATTCTTCGTTCTGGTGCCCTTGCAATACGATAAATTACTACCGCATCCTCAATCATCCTTAACTGATTGACAGGCTTGATTGCTTTATGTAAATAAGATGTAACTAATGCTTTTGATGGATCAAATAATCCTGAAGGACAATTTGCAATAGCATCAGAAGTAATTTTAAGAGTTCCACCAGCCGGTGTAACCCCACTTGAAGTTCCAGAAGTATTACCTCCTTCATTAAATACATAATAATCTTCTAATACTTTTATAGTAGGTGAACCTTTTTTTGTTACACTCTTATCTACTTTCCGTATTCTTTTTATTTTTAAGGCATCAATATACCTTAATTCTTGTATTCCTTTTTTTGGATCACTTTCATCTATAATTTTATGAAAATGAAGCCTACCATCAATATACCATCTTCTAAAGAGATCATGGGCTCTATTATTAAAATCTAACAAACGTAAAATTTGTTGAAATTCTTCTCTGATTCTGGATTTTAATTTTGCTGAATATGGAAGATTATCAGTAGTAATTGATACAGATTCTTTATGTTCTTCTGTATTAATTGCTTCGTTGACAATATCTTCTATAGCGAGGTCACATTCTGGATGGTCTGAAGTAGACCTATACCTTCGTATAAGATCTGATTCAGATTTAGTCTGACCTTCTATGTCTATAAATTCACTATAAAAACCAGCAGAGGTTGTTGCCCCATCTTCAGGTTCAGGGAGAACAAAACTAGGTTGTTCTCCCTTTTCCTTAGAAGCTCTAGTAATTTGAAACCCAAATAATTGTGCCATAACACTCCGTATTCAATTTATCAATGTAAATATTTATACGAAATGTTAAGTTGTAGTATTTGACTCAAAAAATTGATAACGATATGTTACTTCAAATTCTTCTACTGCATCATTAGTATCATATCCTAAATCGATTTGACCTACTGTTAATGGCCACAATCCTCTGAAAGTATAGGATTTGATTACTTGTCCTGCTCTGTCCAGTTGGTCAACGAAAGCATCAACTTGATAATCAGAAGGATTTTCCAATCCACTATTATCAGAAGTTGCATTAATTGCATTCATCCATCTTTCCATTGCATTACGGATAAGAAAGTCAGTATCATTAAAAACAGATGTAGTCCATGTATCAAAAACACGATCCCCTGCAATATACAGATTTCGACCACGAAATGGTACAGGAACTTCACCTAATGTCATTCCAGGCAAGTTTGTTGCTTTACAAAGAAAAGACATAGTTCTTGTCTCTCCTCCGATAGCTGCAAAGCCGGGAAAAGGCATAGTTACTGAGAATTGATTAGCTCGTGCTCCACCACCTTTTAGTGTTGCTTTAAAGTCATTTATGTTTGCCATCTATACCTCCTATGCCCCAACTACTTCACTAAACGCAACACCAGTTTTCGTGGCGATGAAGTTTAATGAAATAAAGTTAATAGACCGAGCAGGCTTAACAAAGATGTCAGCAATAAACTCGTTACGATCAATAACACTTCCTGTGTTATTTGATTCGTCACATACTACGAGAAAATCTGTGATTCCCCTTCGACCTTGTACATCACGCAAGAAAGGTTCAACCATATTCCTAAATCCTGCTCTTGTGAACTCATCATTGAATTCAAACAACTGGAACTTAGCTGCAGTTGAAATTGCTTTCTCTATTGTTATGAACAATCGTCTTACGTTGATACGATCAAACGCACTTGGTTTTGATTGTGCAGTTTTATCCCCAAACAAGATTGTTCCTTGGCCTGGGAACGAACAAACTGGATTAATTCTTGCACGATATAAAATATCTCTGTTGGCTTTTTGTGGGTTATAAGCAAGTTTTACAACTCCTCTTATTTGACCACGATTAAATCCGCCAGGTGAGAACCATGTATCTGCAACCAGATCTGTTCTTGCACATAATCCTGCCATATCTCCGTTTAGTGGAATCCATCGATAAGTGTCATTGTACTTATCGTATGTGTATTTGTATCCACTATCGAACATACTATAGGATGTTGATGTTAATGCATCAAAGAACGCTTTAACATTTGATGTTTGTGTTACTTCATTTGCAACAGCTACAACATCTGAAAGTTCTGGTGAAACGAATGCTACTGCATCTTTTCTGTCAGTACACATATCCATTGCATTTCCTGCTTTAGTTGCAGAAGCTTTACCACAAATGAAAAGGTTTAAATCGACTGTTTCTGAATCTTTGAATCGGTCAATTCCATCCTTAATTTCACCTTCTGTTAGTGCATAATCATCAACACCACTTACAAGTGAATTTGAAGTAA
>VTLG01012121.1_pt1 | contig 10029 bp, 11 predicted proteins | sample 4694571 | NCBI WGS metagenome assembly VTLG01 (sample SAMN12604809, study PRJNA352737) | marine metagenome | biome: ENVO:00000447; feature: ENVO:00000209|ENVO:00000569|ENVO:01000036; material: ENVO:00002151; isolation source: viral sequences binned using virsorter ...
ATTGATGATGCTTTAGCACTTGCTTTTGCAACTGCACCATCAATACCTTCTGCTATACTTGTTGGACTACCACCACCTGCAATATTTAAATTAAGTTTAGGTAAAGATAATTTTAAAGCAGGCGCACCTGTTATTTCACCTAATATTGTTGAAATAGGTTGAGCAGAATCTCCACCAGTTTTCGTTGCACTAACATTAAACGATGAATTAAAACCAGAATCAGAACCACCAAAATTAGTTGTCAAACTACCAGCAGAATATGGCAATGTGATTGTTCCAGGGTCATTAATACCAGTAATACTAGGTAAGTTTTCAGTAATAAGAGCAACACCTTCACCTTGTATAACATCACCTTTTGCATTTTGCACTATATCTAAAGGTTTTATACCACCAATTTCTGTTAAATCTCTACCAATAGTTGTATCTAATTTAGCACGAAGTTGGTCACTTGCTTTTGGCAAGTTTACTTTAATGTACTCTTGCTCTATATCTTCTCTTTTTAATCTTTTTAATTGAGAATTAATTCGTGATTTAATTTCTCTACCCACCAATACTCTCCTTGATTTCTAGTGCCTTTGCTTCTACTTCATCTTTAAAACCAGATGCATTGTTTTCTAAATAGTATTTAGTCACAATTTCTGGTAAAGAATTTTTACCTTCTAAACTGTCAGTTTGTAATATTTTTATATTAGCATTTTGTTTTTCACCTCTTAGTTCAAAAACAACAAACTCTAATTGTGTTGTAAACTTTTTAAATGCCGAACTAAATGCAATTAAGTTTGAAAATCTCTGTTTAGAAAAATCTGCAAGTCCAGTTTTACCAGTAACCATTCTAGATGAAATAAATAAACCAGAAGTAATTGCAATTGCTTGATTTTCTGTATAACCTAAATTTAATAAAAACTGTACTGAGTGTTTTACTCTTTTATCTCTAGTTGTTTTAGAAAACTTTCTTGGATTACTTTGTGTATTATCATTTTCTATGCCTTTATCTATTGGTGTAACTATGTTTGATAGTATCGAAAACAAACCTTCTGGTTTACTGTCATCACCAATATCTTCAAGCAACTGATTGTTTTGAGTTAATGTCGCAAACTCTAAATGTGGCAAAGAACCTAAAACAATTGGAGTTTGTGAGTGATTACCGTCCATAAAAAAACCAAAGACTAATGAATTTGGTTGTAACTTTGGTGATTTACCTATACCAGAAATACCACCTTCTGTTGTTGGAAGAACACATTGCGCCCAGGGTAAGTCTTGTTGTGGCAATTCGTATATTTCGTCTGAGTGTAAACCATGAATTCTTATCTTTACACGACCTTCAAATCCAAATGGTGGTGATGCATCAATAACTGTCGCAATAAACCAACGAACATTATCTCCGTAATATTCATAAGGCACTGGATTTAAAAATTTCTCGTTCATGGTTCTCTTTCTAATTTACAAACGTTCATTGTAACGTCATGTTGTGTGCCTCTAAATGTGTGTCGCAAGTCATAAATTAAATGCTTACCAGATTTATTTTTATCAAGCATATCATCTGCATTTGATTGTTTACCAACTTCTAAATTATCATTGACAACATTTAAATTTACTGTATCGCCTACTGCCGCTTTACCAAGAAAGAATGCAGTACCAGGAACTGTAATAGACATCATGTTTTTAACTAGTAAATCTCTAATTGAATTAGACTCTAATTTTTTAAGATGTTTTGCTTCTTCAAATTCATCGTGATATGATTTAAACTTACCGTAAGTTCCTGTAGAAACTACTTGATGAATATGTTGTGCTTCATAATCACCAATAAATTTATCTTTTAATTTTAATTTATTATCAAAAACATTTTGATTTCTTCTTATAATTATATCTTGTTTGTCTAAATTATCAATTGTTCTTTGCACGTCATAGTGTTGTTGTGTTATTTGACCAGTATTTAAATTAGTTATACCTTGTGATGCGCCGACAGTTCCATTTGTTACCATATGAAGAGTATCACCCATTTCACCTAAACCTAATGCTTTAATAGTAAATCCTTGTTCGAATTCACTTTTATCTTCTGCAACGTTTACGTTTGATGGATTATAAGTATAAGGTAATTTATCATTAAATGGCACTTGACGATACATAACATCTAGATTACCCATTCTTAAATTTTCATCATGTATTGTTGCCCATAAATAGAAAGGAGAACCTGTCTGTGTTGTTGCTCTTGACAATAACCATTTAATTGCATTTATAGGCGAAAGATTAGGTATAATTACACGTATATCATCTTGAATCGCATCAACTTTTTTACTTCTAAATCCAAACAAAAGTTGATATGAGATATCAACACTTTTATTTAATCGTGTCAAACAAATTCCTTTGACAATATCATCAATACGTCCACGATAAGCACTACGAAGTCTTTGTGCCGATGAAATAAAACCATGTTCATCGATAATGTCAAACACATATATACTAGACTTATCATTACCTTTTAGTTGTCTGACTATATTTGTCATGATGAAAGTCTTTTCAAACACAGGGTCAGTTTCTTTACCTAGTCCTGCCATTTCTAATCTAATACGTTCTGTACCATTAAAATTAATTAATTCATACAAAGACTTATCATCTACAATCGCAATCGTACCAGATAAAGATGGTTCTTCAATACTTTCGTAGATGTTTATTTCTGCAACTTGATTTTTAACATCAAAAAATTTATTCTCAAAACCACCAAATCTATCTGCCGTAATATGCGCCTTAGTTAACTTAAATTGTTGACTCTTTGGGTTTGCCATGTTATGACTTCAATGCTTTATTAAAATCTGATACTACTTTGTCTATACTGTCTGGTCTAATGACAATAATTGTTTTTAGTTCATCATTTCTGGTTTCAAGTCTATCACGATAGGTAACAGGTATTAAACCAGATGTATTTACTGTTCTAGTTCCATCACTATCAGGTTCTGGGTAAGGGTCAATATCAACTTGTTTGCCATCTGTATTTTTATAATGATGTACTGCATTGTATTGTTCACCTTCACTTACTATTACAAGAGAAATTACATCGCCACTTGTGTTAGTAAACTGCAATTGTTCACCAACAGAAAACTTGGTCCCACTTGTAATCTTTATAAACAATTGTCCTAAATCTAAATTTCTTTTTACAATTGTTCCAACAGTTGTCGATGATGCACCAGTAACAGATTGTCCAACAGGAAATGTTACTGCAATATCCTCATTTGCACCACCAATTGTAGTTCTATTAGTAAACGTGATAAATCTGTTTGGATACTTTGATGCCGCGGTTGCTAATAAATCACCTGTGTCCACTGGCCAACCACTAAGTCTTAAGTGGTCATTCATCAAATAAAATGTCCAATAATAATCTGTTGTGCCATATAACTTGTGTGATAATGAGTCTGCTCTATCACCAGAAAGTATTGTGTATTTGTTTAAAAATGCTACGTTTGATTTTATTTCATCAATTAAATCTACATATTGAGTTAGATTATTAAACAGTACTGGGTCTTCTAAATTTCCAAATCTATATGCTAATGATTCAAAGTTTTTAAAATATTTTGTTGTCATGTTTAATAACCTTCTTCTTCAACTTTCTTTCTACTCAATGTCGATGTTTCAGTAAATGCTAAAGTCATATCTATTTCAGTAAATTTACCACCACTATGCATTGCTGAGTTTGTTGGATTATATACAATACTAATGTCACGAAGAAAACAAGGTTGAATCTTTGTTGCTATTTCTTTGCCATCATATACTACTGCTATATTGAATTTGTTTGGAAAACGATAACCAATAGATGCATCGACACCACCAATATCAACAAGAATATCTTCTGGATATAATTCTGTTCTAAAAAACTTAATGATTTCATCTATTTCGTCTGCTTCTCGTTCAGATGTTGCAATAAATTTAAATGTAAATGCAAATTCTCGAAGTGCTACTGACTTAAATAATGCACGAGTATTTGGATTCATTGTTACACCAGCGGCCTGTTTTACTGCTAGATTGGCACCTTCACCTGCCACTTTTGCTACACTCACTTGTGTCATTGCAAGTTTACCTAAATCACCACCAGCATTACCTTGAAGACCAGCAGTTAATGTTGACCCTACACCACCAAGAAGTGAACTTAAAATATTTTTACCACTTTTACCTGCGGCCTCACCTATACCACCACCAAAACCTAAATCTGCATTATCATATGCAACGTTATCTCTAAACTGCAATGCAACAGGTGTAAAGAGTTTTACTGATTTATCTATTTGCGATAATTTAGAACCAGAACCTTCTTTAGTTTGATATGCTACACCTTCACCCTTAAACTCTTCTGTTTGTTCTCCATCATTTGTAATTTCACTTGTATCTGAATCTTTAGCGAATATGCCAGATAAACCTACAAGTGCGGCCATGTCTAAAGGTTCTTCTTCGAAGATACTAAACATGAGTCTACCTTTGTAATCGTCTGGGTTATTGAGTGGATATTCTAAATCTTTTCTGCCTTTTAGAACTGGTACTGCTTCTGGAAGTGAATCGAAAAGAACTTCTTTTCCAAAATTTACTAATGTTTTACCGAAATCTGCCATATGTTACTCTAATAAATAGTTTATTATAGTTCTATTTATACTGAAATGAAGACATACAAAGGAAGATATCGAGTAAAAAATACAAAAAAGTATAAAGGTGATTATGAGAATGTCATCTATAGGTCTTTGTGGGAAAGGCATTGCTTTCGGTGGTGTGATGAAAACCCTAAAGTTCAGTACTGGAGTTCAGAAGAAACTGTTGTTCCATACTACTATGAAATAGATAAAAGATACCATAAGTATTATCTTGATTTGAAAATAACATTTAAAGAAGGTAAAACAATACTTGTTGAAATAAAACCAGAGAAAGAAACTAAACCACCTACTGGTAGAAGACGAACTAGACGATATATTACTGAGGCGACAACATATGTCAAAAACATGAACAAGTGGGAAGCGGCAGATGAATATGCAAAAGACAATGGATATGAGTTTCAAGTCTGGACAGAAAAGACACTTAATTCTATGGGTATTCTACCTAAATCTACAAAACCTTTAAAACCTTTTACAGGACGTAAGAAATAAGTATAAATAGAAGTATGTCAAATATCTTTCAGAAACTAGAACTTGCGGCATTTCGTAATCAAATTACTCCAAGAACAGACGAGAGTAGAGCATGGTTTATGAACAAAGCAAAAACTATGCGAGGTATTAATAGAGAAGAACTCATGAAAGAAGAACCACTCAGTAGAAGTGGTAGAAGAATTATTGGGTCAATGCAAATGTTTGGTTATGACCCAAAACACAAAGATACTTTACCATATTACGATAGATTTCCTTTAGCAATCATTGTAAAACCTGCAAAAGGTGGGTTTCTAGGTTTGAATTTACATTACTTACCACCAATACTTCGTGCAAAGTTTCTTGATGCATTGATGGATAACGTCACAAGTAAGAAAAGTGACAATGCAAAGTTTGACTTAACAGTAAGATTATTAGCAAGTACAAGCAAACTAAAGTATTACGAACCATGTATTAAACATTATTTAAATGAAAAAGTTGCAACTAAATTCGCAGAAGTCAAAGCACCAGAATGGGAGATTGCTACGTTTTTACCACTTGCACAATTTGAAAAAGCAACAAAACAAAAAATATATGCAGACAGTAGGAAAATGCTATGACAACTAACATGATAGATACGTTCAAGAGTAGAATAACAGAAGGTGGCGGTCTTGCGATGGCCAACCTTTATCGTGTCTTTTTGCCACCAATTATTGGTGTAAGAACACAAGACATGGATATTCTCTGTAAGGCCGCACAAATACCAGGTAGGCAAATACTATCAACAGAAAGATTTATGGGTATGTCAACTATGAAAGTTGCAAATGGTTATGCTAGTGATGACGTGACTTTAACTTTTTATTGTTTAAATGACATGAGAATCATAGATTACTTTCATGCTTGGCAATCAAAAGCAGTCAATCAAGAAGAACAAGAAGTCGGTTATTTAAATGATTATACATATCCAGTAATCATTCAAGCACTTAAAAAAGGTGCAGAAAATCCACTGTTACAACCTAAAAAGTTATTTGACAATAAACTACCAGATGCATTAAAAGATGCGATACCACCAATTGGTCCACTTGACTTAGCAAATGGTACTTTTGATTTAGGTTTATTAGGTGATACAGGGTTGAGATATATGGCAGAAGGTGTGACATATTCTTGTCGACTAGACAAAGCATATCCTACTACTATAAATAGTTTCGAAATGAATAATGAACTAGATGGTTTATTAGAAGTGAACGTTCAATTATCGTACAAAAACTTTAGAATAGTTGAAGGTAATTTGAAAGATAGAATTATCGATAAAGCAATTGATGTTGTCGGTGAAAAAGTGAAAGATAAACTCAAAGATAAAATGCTTGGTGGGTTTACAAGTACACTTATAGATAGATTATAATATAGGAGAATATTATGAGTGGAGCATTACCAAAATTAAATGCAACCCCAACTCACGAGTTGACAATTCCGTCATCGGGGCAAAAAGTGAGTTATCGTCCTTACTTAGTAAAAGAAGAAAAGATACTTCTTCTTGCATTTGAGTCTAAAGATGAAAAACAGGCGATGCAGGCAATGGTAGATACAATTATTGCATGTGTTAACGAAAAACTAAATCCTAAAACATTTACTTCATTTGATGTAGAATATATGTTTACACAAATACGTAGTAAATCTGTAGGTGAAACAACTAAAATTAATGTTGCATGTTCTGAGTGTGGAACAAATAATGAGCAAACAATTAATTTAGCAGAACTTAAAGTTGAAGTTCCAGAGATAAACAATGTTATTGAATTAACAGATAATATCTCTGTAGAATTAAAGTATCCATCTTTTGAGGCATTTATCAAAAACTATGGTAAAGACCAAACTGAAACTGAGTTTAGTTATATGGTAATTAATAATTGTATTGATGCAGTAATTAATGGAGAAACTAGAATTAGTGCAGATGAAGTCTCAGTAAAAGAGTTAAGTGAATTTGTTGAGTCTATGAGTTCTCAACAATTTCAATCTATTGCAGACTATGTGCAAAATATGCCACAATTAGAAGATACTGTTAACTTTACTTGTTCTAACTGTGGGCATGAAAACAACAGAAAACTTAAAGGTATTTCTGATTTTTTCTCCTAAACCTTTCGCATGATAGTCTGACAAATTATTATCAGACTAATTTTGCAATGATGCAACATCATAAGTACAGTTTGACAGAACTAGAAAATATGATACCATGGGAAAGGGAAATTTACATTACATTATTATTAGATTGGATAAAAAAAGAAGAAGAAAGACAGAAAAAAGAAGAGTCAAAGTATAAATAGAAGTATGGCAGATTTAATAGATGAAATTCAAGAATTAAAATTAGCGACCATCAAAGGAGCAAATGAGTCGATAGAAGCAGGCAATCTTGCGGCCGCTCAAATTCAGGCACAAAATGCGACTACAAATTCAATTGACATATTAACTGAAACTTTCAAACAATTCTTTAAAGCAGAAAGACGAGATAAAGAAGGTGATGATTTAGAAGCATCTAGAGAAGCACAAGGTCAAGTCACAAAAGAAGGCGCAATGGGTGCCGCAACTGGTAGTGATATAGAACCACTAGATTTTGGTGGTAGTTATTTTGCCATGATTGCTGGTGCAATTGCTGGTCTGGCAACAGGTTTAGTTGGTGCTATAGCAGGTCAAATTGCATTAGTTACAGGAGCAATTGGTAAATTATTTAGACTTGACAAAGCACTTGCTGGAATACGAAACTTATCAAAAGCATTTGTTGGAAGATTTAATCGATTGAATCCAGAAGTAGGTAAATTTTTTAGAGCAATTAGTAACACTTTTGCTAATATAACAAAACAATTTAAAGCAGGTTTTAATAGTTTAAAAGTTGCAAGAAATTCTGTCGGACAGTTTACGAAGTTAGGATTTTTTGGTAGAATGGGTAGTTTTTTTAACACACTCCTTAAACCTTTTAGATTTATAATAAAAGCATTTGCTGATTTAAATAAAACTATACGAAGTGTTTTTGGTATTGTTAGTAAAGTTGCAAAAGGTGGTGGTGTTTTATCAAAATTCTTTGGTACCATTGGTAGTTTTTTTCGTGGTTTTGCCGCAATTGGTAGTAAATTATTAATACCATTACAAGTAATTATTGGTCTTTTTAGTGGTATCACACAGGCAATTAAAGATTTTACAAACACGAAAGGAACTATTGGAGATAAATTAATTGCAGGATTAGGTGGATTTGTAAAAGGTGCCTTTAATGCATTAATTAGTATGCCATTAGATTTATTGAAAAAAGGTGTATCTTTCATAGCAGGTAAACTTGGGTTTGAAAATTTTGCAGAACTGCTAGATAGTTTTTCTTTTGCTGGTTTGTTTAGTACTATATTTGATGGCATCACAGGTTTTGTAACAGGTATAAAAGATATTATAGTAGGTATATTTACATTTGATGGAGATAAAATTAAAAAAGGTCTAGGTGGTATTGGAAATATTCTTAAAGGTGTAGGTAAATTTTTTCTAGCAGTTATGGCGGGTGGTTTAGCGGCCTTAGGTGCAATATTACCAGGTGGCGAATCACCAGGCGAAGCATTTACTAGAAAATATAAAGAAGTCATGGCAGGTGGAAGTGGTAACGTTACAAGAGCAGATAGAGGAAGTGGTACAGGTAGTGCAGACTTAGACGAAACTGATTTAAACAAAGTAACACCAGAAGAAAGACAAAAATCTATTGAGGCCGCGGCAAGTAGGAAAGAATCTAGAGGTGGTGGCACAACAGTAATCGATGCATCAACAAATACTAATACATCTACAAGTGGTGACACACTAGCAATGAGTGGTCCACCAGAACCAGCAGTAAATCCTAGAAAAAAAAGTAGGGGATAAAAAAAGGGCGATACTGAGAGGTAATAAGTATCGCCCTAAAACTTGTTTTCAGACTAACAAGTTTTTAAGATTCGTCATTTGCCAGTTTAGCAAAATAACTCAAAGTTTCATCATCTGATTCAGTAGCATTAACTTCTGGTGCTGGCGCACTTGCAGATACGACAGGTGTTTCCATCGAAGATGGTTCAACTGCTTCTGCGGTCTTAGTTAAGTCCTCACTTTTTTGAGTCATACCTTCACCAACTGCTTCACCCAGAACTACAGATAATCTCTGTTTTAGTTCATCATATGTTTTATAGTTGGTAGGTTCAACGAACTCAGCAACATCAAACATAGCATTGTATGTTGCTTCTAATTTAGTTTCGTCTGCATCGTATAATGATGTTGAAGGTTTGAATGAAGATTTATCATAGTTTCTGTAACCAGCAACATTAGTAATCTTTAATTCAAAGTCTGCACCATTCCAAAAGTCAAACGGATTGACAGGTTCTTCACCAGGGAATTGAGGTTGCATCACGTCCATAATCTTGTCCATGATTTTTTTACCAAAGTCATATAAAAAGACTTTACCTTCATTGGCACGGTTTGCAGGGTCTGAGATAACAAGAATGTTTACTACATGATGTAGTCTACGTTTTTGATTTCTTGCAGTTTCTTTATCTGCATCTATACCAGAATTCCATAATCTAGAATTCAATTCACCCAATGGGTCTTTTTGACCAATAGATGTAAGAGACTTCTCTACATACCATTGACCTGTAGGGCCCTTGAAGAAGTGGTCAAAGTATCTTACCCATGGTAATTCTTGACCTTCACCTGCTGGTAAGAATCTAATAACGGCATACCCATTACCTGATTCATCGACAGTTGGTTTCCAGAATCTTTCGTCTTCATACGATTTCTTCTGAGTTGTGGCACCCGATGCTTCTTGCACCGCTGAAACGAGTTTTGAGACATCTGTTCTATTGGTCTTTAAGTTTGCGAATGACATGTATTTCTCCTTTGTATTCGTTGTATTATTTTTGTCCACTTACACATAATATAAAATTGCTCT
>VTLG01003372.1_pt1 | contig 10028 bp, 15 predicted proteins | sample 4694571 | NCBI WGS metagenome assembly VTLG01 (sample SAMN12604809, study PRJNA352737) | marine metagenome | biome: ENVO:00000447; feature: ENVO:00000209|ENVO:00000569|ENVO:01000036; material: ENVO:00002151; isolation source: viral sequences binned using virsorter ...
ATGGAAAGGTATTTGGTTTTGTTAATTGGGCATGGGTTAATGAAAAAATTAAAGAACATTATTTTAAAACAGGAAAAGTTAAAAAATGGAATTGTGGAGATATTTTATTGCCTGTAAATTGTATAGCCAAAAATAATTTAAAAGAAATTGCCAAATGGTGCAAAAATGAAGCAATTAAAATGATTGGAAAAAATAAAGAAATAAGCTGGTTAAGAATGGACGAAAATTTTATAATGAAAAAAATATCAAAAGCACAAACAAAAGGTAGATGGTTATGGGAGACGCAGTAGATAAAGCAATAGATACAGGTAAAAAAGCAGTTGGAGTAGTAACGGGAATTTTTACAGGTGGATTTAATCCGTGGATTGCTTTAGGTATTTTTGCTATTGGTTGGTTGTTTTCAAGAAAACCAGACATACCAGATTTCGGAGATAATGAATTTAATAATTATGAAAAAGGAGTTCTTTTAAATAAACAATCTAATGATGCCTGTATTCCTGTTGTTTATGGAACAAGAAAAGTTGGTGGAACTCGTGTCTTTGTAGAAACTTCAGGTGCTACAAATGAATATTTATACATAGGGTTAGTTTTATGTGAGGGAGAAATTGAAAGTGTAGATAAAATATATATAGATGATAAAGAAGTAACTTGGTCTGGTGCTTTATCAGATAACACTTCAAGAACAGTTCATTCTAGCGATTCAAATTTTTATAAAGCAGACCCAAATGTTGAGGGTTCAAGTGCAGAATCAGTAATAGAAGTAAGATGTCATTATGGAACAGATTCACAAAGTCAATGTGCATTATTAGGAACATTATCTAATTGGACAACAAATCATAGATTAAGAGGAATAGCTTATATATCTTTTAAATTCAAATGGAATCAAGATTGCTTTGGTGGACTTCCACAAATTCATGCTTTGATAAAAGGAAAAAAAGTTGTTGCTTATAATTCTAGTTCAGTTGCACAAACTGCGGCACATTCAGATAATCCAGCTTGGTGTTTATTAGATTATTTAACTAATGAAAGATATGGAAAAGGAATTGCAATAGCAAATATTGATATACCAAGTTTTTATACAGCTTCAGGAGTTTGTGATACAGATGTTACTGCTTATGGCTCAACAACAATAGATGTTTTAGATTGCAATACAGTAATAGATACTTCAAAAAATGTAATTGATAATGTTAAAGAATTAGTAAAAGGTAGTCGTGCTTATTTACCATACACACAAGGAAAATATAAATTATTAGTAGAAACAACAGGTTCGGCTTCCATAACTTTAACCGAAGATGATATTATAGGTGGCTATGCTTTAACAAGTGAAAGCAAAGCAAATCGTTATAATCGAGTAATCGTAAATTATGTTAATCCAGCAAGAAATTATCAAGTTGATGAAGTGCAGTGGCCAGAAATAGATGATAGTGGTTATACTTCAGCAGACCAACACGCAACAATGAAAACTGCTGATGGTGGTTTTTTATTAGAGGGCAGATTTGATTTCCCAACATTGACTTCTCCATATCAGGCTTTAGAGGTAGCAGAGGTTATTTGTAGAAGGTCAAGAGATTCGAAAGGATTAACTCTTAATGTTGCTTTTGACGCTTATGATTTAGCAATAGGAGATATTGTTAATGTAACATTATCATCTTTAGGTTATTCTGCCAAACCACATAGAGTTTTAGGAATAACTTTTAATGAAGATTATACTATCACTTTAAATTTAGTTATTCATCAAGATGCACACTACACTTGGGCAACAAAGACGCAAGTAACAGCAACACCAAGCACAAATTTACCAAATCCTTATTCTGTTTCTGCACCAGCTTCAGTCACTTTATCTGATGAAATGATTGAATACGCAGACGGAGTTGTAATTACAAGATTAAATGTAGTGGTTGGAGCAAGTACAGATAAGTTTGTTCAATATTATCAAGTTGAAGCTAAACAAAGTACAGAATCTACTTATAAAGTAATAGCGAAAGGTGCCACTTTAAATTACGAATTATTAAATGCAGTTGATGGAAAAATTTATAATGTAAGAGTAAAAGCAATTAATGCTCTTGGAGTAAGTTCAACTTATACATCAGCAACACATACAGTTGTTGGTGCAACAGAAACTCCAAATGATGTGACTGATTTATCTGTTAGTATGGTTGGCTCAAATCAAATGGAATTAACTTGGACTCCTGTTACTGATTTAGATATTAGTTGGTATGAAATTCGTTATCAAAATGTAACGAGTGGTGCTACATGGAATCAAAGTACAAATCTATGTAAAGTAGTAAGAAGAAAATCTGATAGCGTGACTGTTAATGCAAAGACAGGAGCATTTTTAATTAAAGCTGTTGATAAACTTGGCAATAGTAGTGCTTCGGAAAATATTGTATATACTAACATATCAGGATTACAAAATTTTACACAAACAGCAACTTTTAGTGAGTAATTATGGCAACATTTGACGGAACATTAGATAGCAGTCTTACAACAACAACAGACAATCAATCACGATTAGCTTTAACTCTTGACACTATAACTCAATGGGATGATGGAGTAGGTAATATAGATTCAGCAGATGGAAATGTAGATTTAGGTGGAACTGACGCAACATCAAATCCTAATTATTATAATGCTAATATTAAATCATCAGGATATTATATTTATGATAATACTTTATCTTTAGACTCAACTTATGATGTTACTTTTCAAATAGATATTGGAATGTCATCTGAAGATGAATATGACCTCTTTGACTCTGGTAGAGGTGCTTCACTTTTTGAATCTGCAAAAGGTCCCTTTGATGGTAGTCCAGATATTCATTGTGGAGCAGAGGTTCAAGTTGGTTCATCTACTTCAAGTTTAGGTGCTATATCAAGTTATTCAAAAGTTGCACAACAAGCAACAGTTAAAGGAAGATATTTTAAATTTAGATGTAAATTAACTAATGATGATAATAAAACAAAGCCAAAAGTTCATGCTTTATCTTTTTCAGTAAATTTTGAAAAAAGAACAGAATCAGATGAGGATGTGGTTTCAGGAACAGGAACAAAAGCTATTACTTATACTAATTCCTATTATGCGACTCCAAGTGTTGGTATATCTGCACAAGGAATGGCAACAGGCGATTATTACTCAATCACAAGTAAATCAAAAACAGGATTTACAATTCAGTTTTTTAATAGTAGTAATAGTGGAATAAGTAAAACTTTTGATTGGCAAGCAGTAGGATATGGCTTGAAATCTTAACATAAAAGGAGTAAAAGAAAGTTATGTCACAAGTATCAGATGTAGAATTAGCAAACCAAGGATTCGGTGCGTTTCGTACTGAATTGAATAATATTTTAGGAGCATTGAACACTACTCATGCTGGGACTTCTGCTCCAGGGTCAGTAGGAACAGGAACAATTTGGATTGACACAACAACAGCAACAGCTTGGCAACCAAAAATATATGATGGTGCGGCATGGATTAATTTACCATTTTATATTAATACAAGTACAAACGATTCAAATTTAACAACAACAGAAGTAACAAGTTTGGTACCAGCAGAAACAGATCCACAAGCGACAGCTCTTGCGATTGCTTTGGGATAGTATATAAGGATAAATTATGGCAAATACTTTTAAATGTGTAACTTTTGCGGCAGAACCAGCAAGTGCTGGAACAGCTTATACAATGTACACAGTAGCAAGTTCAACAACAACAGTTGTACTTGGTTTAATATTAACGAACATTCATACTGCGGCAGTTACTGTTGAAGTAGAATTAGTGAGTGATACAGCAAATAGAAATGGTGCTAACAATGTAGCAAATGGAACATCTTTTTTAGTTAAGGATGTAACTATTCCAGCTGGAAGTTCTTTAGAATTATTATCAGGTGGAAAAGTTGTAATGGAAACAACAGATGTATTAAAAGTAGATTGTTCAGTTGCAGATAAAATTTCAGGCACACTTTCTATAATGGAAATAACATAGGAGTAACTCGTGGCTTTTATAGGTAGAACACCAACTCCAGTACCATTAACAAGTTCTGATATTACAGATAGTATTATATCTACAGCTAAATTAGCTGATGATGCTGTAACAACAGCAAAGACATCTTACAATGATATTCCATTTAGAAATCTAGTTATTAATGGAGATATGAGTATTGCTCAAAGAGCGTCTTCAACTGCTTCTATTACTGGAAATGGTTATTTTTCATGTGATAGAATGTATTTAGGTGTAACAAGTGCTGGAACTTGGACACAATCACAAGACACAACTGTTCCATCTGGTCAAGGTTTTGCAAAATCTTTAAAAATGGATTGTACGACTGCTGATGGCAGTTTAAGTGCCGCAGACAATGTCTTACTTCAAACTAGATTTGAAGGTCAAAATTTACAACATTTAAAAAAAGGAACTTCAAATGCTGAAAGTTTAACAGTTTCTTTTTGGGTATATGCTACAAAAACTGGAACAAATATTGTTGAATTATACGATGTAGATAACACCAGACAAATTTCACAAGCTTATACAATTTCATCATCAAATACTTGGGAGAAAAAAGAATTAACTTTTGCTGGAGATACCACTGGAACTTTAGATAATGATAATGCTAGTAGTTTTATTTTATTATTTGGTTTAGCCGCTGGAAGTAATTTTACATCTGGAACTTTAAACACAAGCTGGGCATCAGCTACAACTGCAAACAGATATGTAGGTCAAGTTAATCATGCTGACAGCACATCAAATAATTTTTATATAACTGGAATACAAATGGAAGTTGGCTCTACAGCCTCGGATTTTGAATTTGTACCTCATGATATTAATTGGTTAAGATGTTTAAGATATTGTATAGCAATTGGAAATGCTCCAGGTGGTACTACATATAATTATGCGGACAATAGTATTATAGGTTACTATTACAATAATACAGATTTTTATCCAAATTATTTTTATCCAGTACCTATGAGAGCAACACCAAGTGTTACTTTTAGCGGAACTGGTTCTGGATTAGGTGTTGTTTATTCTGATGGTGCTGGAGATACTACTACCAGCAATGGAACAAATGTTACAAGTAATACAAACTTAAATTTTAGATGTTCAACATCTCAATCTAATCAAACTTATGGTGGAGCTTTTGATTTTTCAGCAGATCAATATGCTCTTTTAAGTGCGGAGTTATAAATATGAATATTGATGAAATTACATCTGTAGAAAAACATTATAATATGAAAAATGAATTTGCAGATTATAAAACTACTTTATCTAATGGCACAATTGTGTTTATACCTTTAGATGAAGCAAATTCAGACTATCAAAAAATCCAAAAATGGATAGCAGATGGTGGAACAGTAATAGATAATGAAGGAGGAGAATAGTGTCTTACATTGGCCGAGAACCAGCGATTGGGAATTATCAAGTTTGTGATGCACTCACAGCTTCAGCAACAGCAACTTATGCTTTAGCAGTAGGCGGTGTATCTGTCTCGCCAGAATCGGCTAATCATGTGATTTGCAGTTTGAATGGCATAATTCAGAAACCAGTTTCTTCTTTTACTATTTCAGGTTCAAATATTGTTTTTGCAAGTGCATTAACTTCTTCTGATTCTATTGACTTCATAATGTTATTAGGTTCAACTCTTGATGTCGGAATTCCAAGTGATGCTTCGATAACAAATGCAAAATTAGCACAAGATATTATTTCTGGAGAAACAGAATTAGCATCAGCTCCAGCAGATACTGATGAGTTCTTGGTTTCGGATGCTGGGACTTTAAAAAGAATTGATTACAGTTTAATCAAGAGTTCAAGCACACCATCTTTTTTAGCAACTATTTCTGGTGCTATTAATCCAAGTAATGACACCAATACAGATGCGGCTTTTAATTCAGAAGTTTACGATAATGGTGGCTGTTATAATAACACAAGCGGAACAGTAACTTTAAATAGCATTTCAACTCCAGCTTATTCTTTTGCTCCAAATGAAGCTGGGAAATATTTAATTTTTGCAGTTATAAGATTTGGTAGTGATAGTTCAAGACCAGCTTTTGACCAAGCACAAATGAGATTAAGAAAAAATAGTGGAGATAGTGCAAATCAAATTTTAAGTACCTATGGAGATTATAGTATAGACGCATTTAATCTTCCATTAACAACTATTGTTGAAGCAAATGGTTCTAGTGATACTTTTAAAGTGGATTATTATTTGAGTGTAGAAACAGGAACAATTACAGTTTATGCTGGACAACATCAAAGTTATTGGGGAGCGTTTAAATTAACAGGAGTTTAATTAATTATGGCTAATTTATCAACAAAAATAAAACTTTATTGTAAAGAGAATGGTATCTCTAATATAGATTTTATGAAAGATGTTATATTACATGATAACTCGGATAATAATGGTGCTTATATTAAAGAATGGAATTTAGGAATTGCACAACCAACTGATGAACAACTAGCAACTTATGAAACTTCTGGAAACACAGAAGAAAGCAATAACGCTATAAGAGCAACTAGAAGATCAGCCTATGGTAATATAGGCGACCAGCTAGACGAAATTTATAAAGATATAGATGCTTGGAAAGCAAGAATTAAAAAAATTAAAGATGATAACCCAAAGGAATAAATAAATGTCAATAATTACACTTAACAACAGAAGTATAAATAGAAGCGATACGGCAGTTTCAGGAGAAGTTTTTACAGCTACTTCTGCAACAGCATCAGATTATCAAGCACCTGGAATGGATAAATTGGCATCAACAGCAGTATCAAGTGATGTTGCTTCTGTTACATTTGATGTTAACCACAACAACGATAGTAAATTTAATAACTATTCACATTATATAATTTATATAGCAAATTTTTTAGGCGATGGTGCTAGTGGAGAATTAAAATTTAGAATTGGAGTATCTGATGCTTCTGATATTAAAACATCAAGTTATATGAATCAACTTTTTCAATATAAACCAAATGGTGGTTCAACAATTATTGCTGGTGCTGACACAGGTGCTGGAGATATTAGAATGGGAAATGATGTTGATTTAGATAATACAACAAGACCAATGTTTGGCGAAGTTCATTTTTATAGAAAAGGAAATGTTGGTACTTCTTATAAACCTGCGGCGTATGGATTTTTCTATGCAGAAAATACAAATGGATATTTTGGAACATGGCATTTTCACGGAAGTTATGAAAGTGCTGTTGATACTAATTATGTTCAAATTGTTCCAAGCACAGGAAATATTGCCAAAGGGGAGTTCACATTATTTGGAGTGAGAAATACATAATGAAAAAATTAATAGTTACAAGAGAAGGCAGTCAACTTGTTGACATGACACCTGAAGAAGAAGCATTAAAATTAAAAGAAGAACAAGATTATTTGGCATCAAGACCAAGTGAATTTGATATTGCTATAGGAAATTTAAGAGATAAAAGAAATAGACTTTTAGCTGAAACAGATTATTTTGCTTTATCAGATGTTTCGATGTCAGAAGCTATGACACAATACAGAAAAGATTTAAGAGATATTACAGAGGGTTTAACCACAGTAGAACAAGTCGAGGCAGTAGAATTTCCAACAAAACCATAGGAGTCTAAATGCAACTATCCAAACATTTTAAATTAGAAGAATTTGAAAAGTCTATGACAGCAGTTCGTAAAGGAATTGAGAATAAAGCTGGAAGTGGAGAAATAAAAAACTTAACCGATTTATGCTATACAGTATTAGAGCCTGTGAGAGCAAAGTTTGAAAAGCCAATTATTATTACATCTGGCTATCGTAGTGAAGCATTATGCGAAGCAATAGGTAGCAAAAAAACATCACAACACGCAAAAGGACAAGCAGTTGATTTTGAAATAGCTGGAGTATCTAATTTACAAGTAGCAGTTTGGATAGAAGCTAATTGCGACTTCGACCAACTGATTTTAGAATATTGGACAGGAGAAGCTAACAGTGGTTGGATTCATTGTTCTTATGTAGAGGGCAGTAATAGAAAACAAGTTTTAAGATATGATGGAAAAAAATATGAAAATGGATTACCAGATATGAAATGGTCTGGTGGAAAGGTAGCAAATTAAATGCCAAAAAGTAAATACAAAAAACTTTCTAAAAAAAGTGGAAAGTCTGGAAAAGGCAAGTCTTACACTTTTAAGAAAAAAAAACCAAAGTATTAGCACAACTATTGAAATACTATCCATTTAGTTGTATTAATAAATATGTCTTATAAGAGAATACTTGTGATAAGTGATATGCACTTACCATACCAACACAAAGATTCAATCCGATTTTTAAAAGAAATTAAAAAAGAATTTAAACCTGACTTCGTTGTTAATATTGGCGACTTGTTAGATTTTCATGCAATCAATATGCACACCCACGACCCTGATTTATATTCTGCTGGACACGAATTAGATAAAGCTAAAGAATACATTAAACAACTTGAAGATATATTTCCAAATGTAACTGAAGTAGATTCTAACCATAGTAGTCTAGTTTATAGACGAGCATTAAAATATGGAATGTCTAAACAATTTTTAAAACCTTATGGAGAGTTTTTAGGAACTAGAAAATGGAAATGGGTTGATGATTTAACTTTAACAATGTCTAATAAACAAAGATGTTTTTTCACACATGGAAGAAGTGCTGATGTTTTAAAAGTATCTCAAACTATGGGTATGTCAGCAGTACAAGGACATTATCATACAAAGTTTTTAATAAGCTATTGGGCCAATCCTGATAATTTATTTTTTGCTATGAATGTAGGTTGTTTAATTAATCAAAAAAGTATGGCTTTCAACTATGCCAAGAACTTTAAAACAAGATTTATTTTAGGTTGCGGAATAATAATAAATGGTGTACCAAGATTGCTCCCTATGGTAATCAAAGATGGAAATTGGATAAATCAAATAGTATGAGTTCTAAAACCACAATAAAGACTAATAAGCTAAAAAATGCCCTTTTAAAGAGCCATAGAGCCACGCAGAACGAAGATTCTGCCTTTTCCGAGCAAGTGGGTGGTGATTGGTATAAGAAGCTAAAACTCCAACCTTTAGACTATTGTATGGATAATAATTTCAATGCTTGTCAAACAAAGGTGATTAAATACATATCAAGATATAATTTAAAACATAAAACAATAAAAGACCAAGTAAAAGATTTAGATAAAGCAAAGCATGTAATTGATATGCTTATAGAAAAGATTAAGGAGAAATAATATGTGGTTAAGTATTGCATCAAAATTAGTACCTGGAATTATTAAAACAGGAATGTCAATAGCTTCTAATAGAAGAAGAACTAAAGAATTAGAATCAGTAGCAGAAATGAAACACGCTGAAAGAATGGCAACAGGAGAAATAGAATATCAGAAAGCAGTTATACAAAATAATCAGCAAGGCTGGAAAGACGAGTTCGTGTTACTTTTAGTTTCGGCTCCTGTGGTTATTTTAATTTGGTCTATATTTTCTGACGATCCAGCTATAATGGAAAAAGTAGATAAATTTTTTACTCAATTTAATAATATGCCTTTTTGGTATCAAGCATTATTTATAGGAGTCGTTAGTGCAATTTATGGACTAAAAGGTGCTGACATAATGAAAAAAAAATAGTAATGTGTCTAAATGGACATAGACGCAGTAATTACAAATTTAGAAATACAATTAGAATCAATGTATAATCCTTATGGGCATTTTATATGTTTAAGATTTATAGATACTAAACCTACATTTCCTAAAGTAACAAGAACATTAGAAGAATTAAAAAAATATGGGGATGTGTTAGTGATTAATCATAAATACACTTTTGAAGAAATAAATGAAAAGACAGATATGTCTCATTTAGAAATAACAAGGCATTAAATATGTGGGGATTTCTCCCCACACACACTATTAGTTTGGTTTCCAATTAGTTATTTTATCTATGGCTAATTGATTAATAGATTTTTGTTTTAAGCTATCGCAATAACTATGAGCATTTTTAGCTTCAATCTTCATATAAAGATGTAGCTTTTTTCTACGAGAAAGTTCTTTTTTAACTTCCTTGTATCTCTCAT
>VTLG01008648.1_pt1 | contig 10027 bp, 14 predicted proteins | sample 4694571 | NCBI WGS metagenome assembly VTLG01 (sample SAMN12604809, study PRJNA352737) | marine metagenome | biome: ENVO:00000447; feature: ENVO:00000209|ENVO:00000569|ENVO:01000036; material: ENVO:00002151; isolation source: viral sequences binned using virsorter ...
CAAGATTGTTGAGCAGATCGGTCGTTGCGATGAGGCTGAAAAGCGGACTGATATGACCGGTAGTGTAAATAATGATTCATTACCAAAGAGTCGTGTTGAGAGTATCCTCGGTGACGTTGACCGTACTATTTCAACATCTGATTTCAAAGAGACATTGAAAACTTGGACTCAGATTTATTTATATGAGACAGATCGTTTAGCGTTACACCTATATGTACCAAACTATAGGAATCCAGAACAAGCCAGATATCGTTTTAATAGAGAAGGTGCTGAATTTATTCAAGCGTTACCAGGTCCAGCAGATGTGGCAGTTGGTACTAGAATTGTTCTTGAAACTTCATATCGTTAGGGGGATTAAATATGGCAATTGATCCAGCTGCTAAAAGGGAACGTGCTAAGAGATTAGCAACTGATTATTCTGTTTATCAAAGACAGAGAGATGATCAGGATCGTAATAGAGGAGCTCAAAGACGTGGGCCTGTCTCTGAAGGAAGACAGACTTTAAATAGGCAAGTAGAGAGAATAGAAAGACCTACTTTAAGTGAAACAACAGCCGATAAAGAAGAGCAGAAGGAGACTAAAGTATATTCAGGTAACAGACCAGCAGCTCAACCTAAAGCAGAACGTGCTAGGTCTGAGAAACTAAGGAATAGTTCTAAAGTTTCTCATCAACAAGAAGATCCCTGGAGGTAGAAAATGTCGTCAATTATGGATGATTTAGATTGGGGCTTAGGTTCCGATGATTATGATTTAGATGGAAAGAGAAAAAAGAAAGATCCTAAATCTCTAGGTGGTTATAAAAGATGGACTTCAGCTTCCGATAGGACTGGAACAACTAAGCAAAGTGAAGGTAAAAAATTCTTAAGTACTTTCAAAACAAAGTTTAAGGATAAGTTCAGAGATTCTAGATAGCGTTTCCCCCTGTTATTCTAGGTAATAAGTCAGTTTCAGTTTTATGGCGATAACTTATTTTCAAGATACCATTTTCAGTACAGAGAGTACACTTTCAGCGCCTGCTGTTGGGACTGCTTTGCAGGTAGCTCAGAATAACTTTTTTTCTACTAGGGATTACACTTTAATCGTTACTGTTGCCAGTGTGAATACAAATGTGATTGTACGTTTAGAAGGTAGTGTTGATGGTACTAATTATGCTCCAATCATTGCTAATCAAACGATAACTGCTAATGGTACGACTTCTTATAGTGTTTCTGGTAGACCAGTTAAATGGGTACGTACAAACTGGGTAAGTGAAGCAGGAGGAACTGCTGCCACAGTGACCTTTAATGTAGCGGCTGCATAAGATGGCAGGGAAATTTAATACAGTTCAACCTACAACACGAAATGGATACCTTTTCGGTGCAAGGAGAAACAGAATACCTTGGGAATCAGAAGGACCAGATACAGGTAGACGTTTTCAGCAAGGAAGACAACCTCGTATGGCAGGTCAAAAAGATATTGCGGGGCTTCGCCCAGGAGAAAAAGATGCTCCTCAAGGAGTAGGGCGAGGGTTTGTTCCAAAAGGTACAGGAGATTGGGAAATAAACCCTACTGAGAATGCATATGAGCAGACTGATCCATGGAAAACTTTTGATGATGATTTAGAGCCAAAAGTAACTCGTTGGTAAAAAACCTTCAGTTATAATTGAATTTAAGTCTATTTATAAATAAACGTGTCAAGCAGTAGTTCGAATAAGCAACCGTTAATGGTGGATCGTCCAGCGACGACATCTACATTATTAACTGTTGCATCAGGTCAAGCTTTTTCTACTAGTCTTATCCCAACTGCTGTTGGTAACTCGACAAAGATCTTTGATGTTGATTCTGCATTGACAGATACATCTATTAGTGGTGCTTATATCGATGAAATATGGTTCAGATATAGCAAACGAGTAATTGAAAAGATTGATGCAAGAGCAGCTACTTCTGGTACGTATTCAGCAGCTTCAACTACTGCAACAATAACTATTTCAGGTGGACATAATTTAGAAGTTGGTCAACAAACATTTTTAAACTTTACGAGCTATAACTCAGGAGCTGTTCCAATTGATGGTACATTCACGGTTGTTACTGTTACTCCAACAACATTCACTGTCACGATACCTAATATTGCCAGTGGAACTATCACTGGTAATGTTGATGTTTATGATCCAATTGATTTTTGTTTTTACTTAGTAAATATAGGAACAGTTACTAATATTAATCAATTTTTCCCATTATTCGTTGCAAGTATTGATGCTGTTTCTGCAAAACAATATTGTAGTCTGACAATGAAAGAGGTATTACCTCTTATTAATCATCCTGTTGTGCAAGCTGGGTCTAATTTTGGTTCCGCCAATAATGAAATAGCTCCTAAGCAACGTGGATTGATGCTAAAACGTGGACAAGCTTTATATGTTTCTGTAAGTGGTACAGCTGCATTAACTAACGGTTTCTATTGTAATGTACAAGGAGGATATTACTAAATAGAAAAATGCCTTTTGGTATAGGTAAGTTTAATAATTCTTCTAATTTTGATAAAGGACTTTCAAAGAATATTGGTGGAGGAGAGCCTTTTAGAATCACTGAAAGTGCTGGAAGAAGTTATAAAAATAGTGAGATTAGATTTTATAATACTGATTCATTGTGGACGCGATGGCGTAAAGGCTATGAGTTATATACATTAACGCAAAGTACTTTAGGTTCTACCGCTGCTGAGAGACAACGTCGAGGAGATTATCGTTTATATTTCACTTTTCAGCAGTTCCCAGGTGTATTTATTCCGGCTCGAGTTTATACTTTTCCTTCTACTAATCAAGAATTAGGAGAGCAAATAGTTGGGATGCGTGATACAGATGCATTTAGTTTTTATGATTATGGATTACCAATATTAGGTGTTAGATATTTAGGCAAATCAGTAAGTGCAACGTACAGTCAATCAGGCACCACATTAGTTGTTACTCAACAGGATCATGGCTTGTATCCTGGAGAAAGTGTTTGGTTAGACATCTCAACGGGTGGAGGTGTTGATGAGACACTTTCAATTGTTAGTACTACACAAAATACATTCACTGTTACTACTTCTGCATCAGCGACAAATGCCGGAAATGTTACTTATTATTTATCAACTACTTTTGGGGATTCGCGTTGGACTACTACAAGAGTTCGTCTTCGTTATTTGCCTACAGAGCTTTCTTTCTTTTCAGGGGAACGCTTAGCTGATCGTATTATTGAAAAAGATCCTGGACTCGCTTCGACATATTCTCGAAGTGGTACTACAGTTACTATTACATGTCCATCTGCTCATGGTTTATCTACAGGAAATAAAGTATTTATTGATGTTACTAGCGGCGACGTCGCTTCTGGTAGATATACCATTACTGTTACCAGTAGTACTCAATTTACAGTAGGTACTATTCTTAGTGGAACAACTTCTGGAAATGTAAAAGTAAGTCGTCTACTTCGTGGTAGAGATTATAAGAATTATGTCGGTTATACAGTCACTGGATTAGATGCTGCCACAAAGGAAATAATTTTTCAACGTAAAGATAGTTATGGTGCAACAACTATTGATGAAGTTACTTCAACTGTTGTACCTGCTCCTCGTGGATTTGAAATTGGTAGATTCTTAACTACTGAACTTCGTTGGCATTGTTCTTGTCAGGATTTTTCAAGAAGAGATAGTTATGATTTATATAGTGATTTACATTCTAAAAGATTCCCAAGAACGACTGTGAGATCAACTAAGCCAGGTGAAGTTCTACAACCTGACGGAACACTTAGTACTGAGAGAGATATTCCAGGTACTTTTAGAGATTTAGGTTTTACAGCGATAAATAATTTCTATGAGTTACCAGAGTATGAAGATACTGCTTCAGAGGATGTTCAAAGTTTGATGTATTATCAAATGCGCTGGTGTAAGCATATTTATGCGGCGATGTTCGCTATTACTCATGATGAGGGAAATGATCCTATTAATTTAGCTGCGAAATACGTTCAGTCAGGTCCAAACATAACTATTAGCGTTGACAACCATGGTTTAGAGGCCAATACTAAGGTAGAGCTTGCGTTTACGAGTGGAAATGCCGTTTCTGGTGAATACAACATTAGTTCAGTACCTGATCCAAATAGTTTTACTGTTGTTTATCCTTTCAGTGATACCGCTAGTGGTTATTGCACTGTTAGTAATTTAAAAAAACATGATTATGTGCGTTCTTGGCTGTTAGAACCAAGTGATAAGCCAGTTGGAGATGGTTTAGAACAGTTTGAAAAGAGATTTAGTAAAGAAAAGTCGAAATTAGAAGCTAATTTTGAGTTATTGAAGCTGACTCAACAAAATACGAAGTGGAGTGGAGGTAAAACTGTTACTGGCAATAGGAATTTGCCTCAATCTGTTGCTGACTTTGATCCATCTTTGATTGGGATGACTCTTACTGATGGTTTAAAGCGAGATTCTGACGGAAATTTAAGTCGTTCTGGAAAAGCAGTTAATACGACTAATCGAATGATTACATTAGTCAATAAACTATTTAATCGCTCTCCAGCTTTGATAGAAGACGTCAAATTAGGTATAGTCGATAAACCTATAGATGAGTTTGCTTCTGATTATGAAGCAGGTGTGATTGATGCTGGCGAATTTATAAATGGAACACCTATTGAAGATGCGGCTTCGAATAGTACAATAGATAGCAGCACTTATAGTCCTATTACTGATCAGGATGCAGTTGTTGATTCTGATCTCTATATAAATAGTTAAAAATGGCTGTACAAATTCTTTCTCGTCGTTCTAGTACTTTACATGACCGGCCTTATCCTATTCGTCTTGGTGCTGCTGAGTTGGCTGTTAATAACAACGCAGGGGACCCTGGACTTTTTTTCGCTGATAACACCGCCTCTCCTTCTACTGGTTTAATTAAAGTAGGACCTATTTCTATTGGTTCAACTGCTCCTAATAGTTCGGCAGCCGGTTTTAGTTCATTAAGTAAAGGAGAGTCATGGTTAGATACAGCCAGTACTCAAATTTATAAAATATTTGATGGTACTAATTGGCAAACAGCGAAAGCTGTAGCATCTGTTAGTGCAGGGTATCCTGCTAATCCTGTTGATGGACAGTTACATTACAATACGTCAACTAGTAAGTTGACTATATACATAGCATCAACTACTTCTTGGGTTGTTATAGGTCCTTAATGTTGAGATAAGAGATGATCTAAGATTCTGTCCAGTTTGTTATGAACAGCTTGCATTTCTCTTAAGAAGTCTTCTTTTAACACGTAATCACGTACAACTCTGTTTTCTAGATTATCAAGATCACGTTCAATATATTCGAAACGTTTATCTAATTTCTGATTGAAGTTAGAGAATGCTCGAGTTATTCCAGCAAAAGCACCGATGCTTCCTGATATTATGGCAGCGATTACTTCTGTCGACATTGTGACCTCCTATATTTCTATTCTAAAGGAGTTTACAAATTAAAATAATATTTAGTAGATAAAAATTATGGCTACAGGATACGAACCAAATGTAGAAGGGGCTATAGCAGTTATGGTCGATCTGCTAGATGCAAATTCTTTTACTAAAACGAGACAACCTTACGAGCCTAATTATCGTGGCTTAGTAGATTCAATAATAGATTTAAAAGAAGGTTTTCCTACTTTTGCTCCAACACGTCTAAGTTTTGATGCTACTGCATTTGAAAATGTAGCAGAGGGGGATGCTTTATATATGAGAGCTGCAGATGGACAAGTAGGTAAAGCTAGTGCTGCTAATGGTTCTTTAGAAAATGCCCATGTCATAGGTTTAGCTGATGCTGCAACTTCCGCTACAGGAACATGCAAAGTAATAACTACTGGAGTAAAGACTATGCCAAGTACTGTTGATCCTGGAGATATTTATTATTTGAGTCCATCGACAGCAGGTGCTATAACAACTACGGTTCCATCTGGTTCTGGTCAAGCTGTTGTACGTATAGGAGAAGGTGCTACAACTTCTGTTTTTAGTATCCGTATAGAACCACCTATCAGGATAGATTAATGGCAGGTGCAAAAGATCAAGAACCTTATGAGTCAAATATAGAAGGCTTAGTAGGTGTTCTAATAGATTTAAAGACAACGATAGCTGGTAAACAGGTTTATTCTGTTGCTGGTTTTTCAGCTCCTGCGTTTGAGTCTGTTACTCAAGGAGAGGCTTTGTATTCCCGTTCTAGTGACGGAAAACTAGGGAAGGCAATAGCTAATGATACCGCTGATAAAGCTAGTTGTATTGGGTTTGCTGAGACTTCAAAATTGACAGGAGAAACTGTACGTTGTGTGACTCATGGTCAATTAGCATCATCAGGTTTGACTCGTGGTAGTGATTATTATTTATCAGGATCTAGTGCAGGAGGTATAACAACAACGCCGCCAAGCGGGAGTGGTAAGTACTTAGTCAGAGTAGGTAGAGCATCGAGTACGACTCAACTCATTGTCAAGATAGAAGCGCCTATGGTTAGGAGTTAATAACTATATTATTGGTAAGATAGATATACAATAACAAGTTCTTTTTTAAAGAATATATAGAACTGAGTTGGTCTGAAGTATGGCAACTAGAAAGTCACTTGTAATCGTCAGTGGTTTATTTCAGGAGTTAAATACTTCTTCGGATAAATTAGATTTTGGCGGAAATACGACAGCTGATCTTACTGAAAATACAAATTTATATCATACGACTGCAAGAGCGAGGGGTTCAATAAGTATTGCCTCTGGAGAAGGTCTTACATATAACTCTTCTACTGGCGTTTTAGGAACGGCCTCTATTCCTAATTCTCAATTAGCGAATAGTTCAGTAACGATCGGTGGGACTGCTGTTGCTCTTGGCGCCACCGTTACTACATTTACAGGAATCACTGCGATAACTGCCACTACTGGTAATGTTACAACGCTAAATGTAGGTACTGATGCTGCTGCCAATTCTCTAAAGTTAACCACTAGTGGGCTTACTTTTGAAGGTTCAACGGCTGATGCGTATGAGACAACATTAACTGCTACTGATCCGACGGCTGATCGTACAATTACTTTTCCAAATGAAACTGGAACTGTATTAACGACTTCTACTTCGATTGCAAATAGTAATCTTGCAAATAGTGCAGTAACTATCGGTAGCACCAGTGTCAGTCTCGGTGCAACAGTAACCACTTTTGTAGGTCTTAGTTCTTTAACTTCGACGTCAGTAATAGGTACAACTCTATATGCAGGAGCTATAGATGCGGCTAATACAATCAGTATTGGCAGTGGAAATATTATTTTTGAAGGATCTACAGCTAATGCGTATGAGACGACATTAACTGCTACAGATTCAACTGCAGATAGAACAATTACATTACCTGATGCAACAGGTACGGTTGCTTTACTTAGCTCTATTTCAGTTACAGATTCCGGTGGAGACGGAAGCCTTGCTTATAACAATTCAACAGGTGTTATCACATATACAGGACCTTCGGCTTCTGAAGTTAGAGCTCATATTAGTGTTGCTTCTGGTTCCGGTTTAACTTATTCCTCTGGAGAGATAGGAACAAATGCGATACCTAACGCCAAATTAGCTAACAGTTCAGTAACTATAGGTAGCACAGGTCTTGCTCTAGGTGGAACAGCAACAACAATTGCTGGCTTATCTTCTATTACTTCCACTGCAGTTGTTACTGATGACAGTGGATTCAGGGTTCGTGATAACTCTGATAATACAAAACAATTAGCGTTTGAGTGTTCGGGTATATCTGGTAGTACTACTAGAACACTTACTGTTCAAGATGTCAATGGAACTATTTCTTTAATAGGTGCGACTGAGACACTCACAAATAAGACATTAACAAGTGCTGTTCTAAATGGATCTATATCAGGAACATCGATTAAGGATGAAGATAATATGTCGAGTGATTCGGCAACTCATTTAGCAACACAACAAAGTATTAAAGCCTATGTAGATACAAAGATTACAGCAGAAGATCTAGATATTACGACAGATTCAGGAAATATAGATATTGATTTAGATTCTGAAGCATTAGCACTTACTGGTGGAACAGGAATTAATACTAGTGCATCTGGTACCACAGTTACTTACGCAATTGATAGTACAGTAGCGACACTCACTGGGGCGCAGACATTAACAAATAAGACGTTAACTGCTCCTATAGCTACAAGTATTCTTCTTAGTGATTCTAATCTTATTTTTGAAGGAAATACTGCAGACGCTCATGAGACTACGTTGACTGTTGCCGATCCAACTGCCGATAGGATAATCACACTTCCTAATGCAACAGACACATTGGTTGGATTAGCTACTTCGGATACGTTAACTAATAAGACATTAACTAGTGCTGTTTTAAATGATGCAATTTCAGGAACATCAATTAAAGATGAAGATAATATGGCGAGCAACTCTGCTACACATTTAGCTACACAGCAAAGTATTAAAGCTTATGTAGATACACAAATTACAGCAGAGGATTTAGATATACAAACTGACTCAGGAAATATAGATATTGATTTAGATTCAGAAGCTTTGGTTCTTACGGGAGGGACAGGAATTGATACAAGTGCAACAGGTTCTACGGTTACTTACGCGATTGATTCAACAGTTGTTACTTTAGCTGGCTCACAAACATTAACTAATAAATCACTTACTTCACCTACAATTACTGGTACGCTTGATTTAACCTCTACGGTTTTATCAGGTGGGAGTCCGCTGGTTTTTGAAGGTGCCACTGCAAATGCTTATGAAACAACACTTGCAGTGACTGATCCTACTGCGGATCGGACTTTAACACTTCCTGATGAAACAGGAAACATCGCAAGCGAAAGTTTTGCTACTGCAATAGCAGTGGCATTAGGATAGTCTTATGGCAACTCAAGTACAACTTCGTCGAGGATCGACTAATCAAACAGCTACCTTCATTGGTGCGGTAGGAGAAGTTACTATTGACACAGATAAAAAAGTCTGTGTTGTTCACGATAACACTACTGCAGGAGGTATAGCACTTCTAAGAGAGGATGGGTCTAACGCATCTTTTGGTCTTGGTTCATTAACTAGTTGCGCTCTTAAATTTGCAAATGACCCTAATACAGGGATTATTTCTACAGGAGCTGATCAAATAGCTATTGTGACAGGAGGTGTTGCTCAGCTTACAATAGATGGAAGTGGGTCAGTAACCATGCCAGGTAACGTTTCTATTAGTGGAAGCTTAACTGTAAATGGCTTATTTAATTCCAATGACAACATCGCTCTCATCGTCGCTTTAGGCTAATATGGCAAATACCTTCAAACAGGCAACTAAGGCAAGCTTGGTTACAGATGCTGTAAGCAGCACAAACACTAATGTTTTAACAGCTGGTGCCAGTTCAACACTTATTATTCTTAATGCATTAGTTGCTAATAAAACCACTACTAGTGCAAACGTTGATGTTTATTTAGTTCCTAACAGTGGAGATAATGTTTATCTTCTGAAATCAGTACCTGTTCCAGCTGGTTCTTCATTGGAGTTGATTACGGGAAGTAAGATTATTCTTGAATCTCAAGATGTTCTTCGAGCACGTTGTGATACAGCAACTGCAATGGATTTGACAATGAGTTATCTTGATCAGACTTAAGATCATGGGATTATCTACATTTGGGGATGTCAGTCTCATTCAAAAGCAGTTTGAAGATATCAAAGCAGAGATTGATAAACAATTCGATAGAGCAATTCTCAAATTAGATGAGACTAGTTGGGAAATTATTCGTAAAAAGAGAGATTTTTTATTAAGAACTACTGATTGGACAATGACTCCAGGGTGCACTGTTGATCAAGCAGCATGGGCAGCATATCGCCAGACACTAAGAGACGTACCACAAACATATTTAAAAGATGGATATTCAGCAGTTGTTTGGCCTAAAGCTCCTACAATTAATGGCCCTAACACTAAGTTTGAAGCAGAATAGCTAAATAAAGTAGAAATACAATAGAAGATATCTAAAGTCATTTAATACAAATGTATATTGGGAATGATCTGCAAGTTGCGGAGTCAGGCAACAAAATTAT
>VTLG01010358.1_pt1 | contig 10027 bp, 9 predicted proteins | sample 4694571 | NCBI WGS metagenome assembly VTLG01 (sample SAMN12604809, study PRJNA352737) | marine metagenome | biome: ENVO:00000447; feature: ENVO:00000209|ENVO:00000569|ENVO:01000036; material: ENVO:00002151; isolation source: viral sequences binned using virsorter ...
CCTGAGGACTCTTTTTGGCCTACTATATGGAAAACAGGTAAGCAAGCTTATAAAAGGACTTTTCCTTTAGTTAAACCTAGTTCTCCCGTACAACCTTTAAGTAAAAATGAGATGCTTTACTAATGGGAGTTTGGAACGATTTTTGGAAGAATAGGAGCCTTTCTAATGTAATTCCTAATTTAAAGAAAACAGGGAAAACTATTAGTAGAGAAGCAGGTCATTTGAAAGACGCTTTTGCTGAAGAAGCATCTGATATGTATAATTACGGCCCAATTTCGAACTTAATAATGGATGTTGCAGATGAACTTGAACCAGGTGGTTTAAAAAAAAATAAAGATTTATTAAATGAAGCTTATAAAGAAACTTTTGAAGATATAGGTACTGATATTACAGATGCTTATGATGAACATGGTCTCCTTGGAGTAGTAGGTGAAGCAGCAATGATTCCTATTGGAGGTATTGTCGACCCTGCTGTAGCAGCTGCAGCTAATCAATATGCAGATATACTGCCTGAAGTTTCTGGAAGCATGGAAGACCAATTTGATTCTGTAAAGGCTTCAAGAGATGAAGAAGTAGGGAAGACCTATCAAAGAATTGAAGATAAAGTTCTAGACGCAGTAGGTGAGGATAATGATTTATTATCTGGTGTAGGTACATTGCTTTATGAAGCAGCTGCTACTCCTGTTAGAGGAGTTCAAATGCTAAAAGATGTAATTCTAAACCCTGAAAAAGCACATCAAGACTACAGTGACTATGATTCTATTGATGAATCTGTAATAGGACCTAAGAAAGAACAAGAGTTTATTGATAAAGCAAATGCTTTAAGTGAGAAAAATAAGAATGAAGCTTTAGCTGCTATGTATCAAATGTGGAATATGGAACAACGTCAGAAAGCTGATGCTGATAGAAGAGATAGATTGCTAGAGTTTAAAAAAGTTTTAACCGAGAGGGAAAAGGCAACACCTTTTCAATATGATTTAGTAGGATATTAATGTTTACAGGACAAGCTAAATGGTTTTTAAGTAAACAAGCAAAGCGTTTAGGTATCGAATCTAAATGCTTTTTTTGTAATATATATAGATGGTCTAGAATGGTTAGGGAAATAGAATCTGATAATAACCCTAAGGCATCTGCTGGAACTACATCAGCTAAAGGTGTCTATCAGTTTACAGATGGTTCAGTTCAGACTGCAAAGAATAGAATGTTTAATATGGGTTTTGATAAAGACTATATTAGAGATATAGATAATAATCCTCATAATTGGAATGATGAACAAGCAGATTGCATGTTTTTAGCTAATATGTTTGCTCAAAGAGGTTCAGATAAACTTTTGACTAAAATAGGTGAAGATGACCTTAGTGCAATGAAAGAAGCTTATTATAAATTTCATCATACAGCTCCAGATAAAGCTACAATAGATAGAGTAGAAAAATTAATGGTATAAACATGTATACTATAGACATACATCATAAAGGAGATAATGCTCCTACGTCATATAAAATATATAGGAAAAAAGAAGCTGATAAGCATAATTTGGAATACAAATACTGGAGAGAAGCTGGAGAAGGAGAGTATGGAATCTCGGATGACGATTACGTTGCCAAAGTTATATCCAGGGCTATTTACAAATCTAATAGCATTTATATTCGCTATCCCTTTGGTTATACTTTTTTTAATCCTAAGTATACTTCTGTTAGGCTTAAAGCAACTGGTCGTAAATCCAATACAACTATTAGCGGTAAAACTCATTGGGAAGTTTTATCCAATGGACAGAAAATGAAGAACTTAGCCATGGTCTATGCACAGACTATGGACTATGATAAAACAATAGAACACGTTCTAGAGAATCCTAGTAATAACCAAAAGGTTATGTGGAAGAAAAGAATGAAAAAAGAGAGGTTTAAAGATATGGTTAGAGATGAATTACAAGCCCTATTAAAAGACCATGGATTAACAGAGGCTTACACATTAGAACTTTTAGAGGAAACTATAAAAAAAGCCAAAGATAAGGGTGATGTTACTAATTTAATGAGAGCTGTAGACAATCTACAAGATATGCATGGAATGAAAGAGAAACACTTAATTAAGACTACAGAACAGATAGAAGCTACAAGCAATACTAAGCTTATAGACGAATTAAGAGAAACTGAGGATAAATTAATAGCAACTAAAACAACAATTAAGGAAGAAGAATAATGGATAAATGTAATTGTAAAGATTGTAAGTGTGAAGATTGTAACTGCAGGGAGGAAGAATAATGCCATCAGGTAAGGGTTCATACGGTAAGAAAAAAGGAAGACCTCCTATTAAGAAGAAAAAGAAAGCTTCGAAGAAGAAAAAGAAGTATTAGTGGATTATGAAGAATGAGAAAGTTTATTAAAAGTATCATAACTAAAGAAAAAGCAGAAAAATTTATTCCTGGTAAACAAGATTTCAATAATCCTGTAATAAAAGATATTTTAGTTAAACTGGGGAAATTAAATGCTAGTCCTCCTAGTTATGCTGTAGTAGAGCAAGATGCTAACGGACATAATTGGCATACTGATACAGGAACAAATGGACATATGAAATGGTGTAATACAGGTGTAAGTATTCTTCTAAAGAAATCTAAAGGAGGATTATTTAAATATAAGAATCCTGCTAAAGAATATACTCAAGATGAGCATTATTTAAATGCTATAGTACATTCAAATAATCAATGGCATATGGTAGAAGAATCAACAAAAGGAAGAACAGTTCTTTTAATGTTTTTGCAATAATGGATTACGAAGAAAAATACGAACAGTTGCAAGCACTTAAAAAGTTGCGTAATAATATGGCTCTTTTTGGGAAACATTGCTTTCCTACTGCCCTAAAGAAAACTACTCCCCCTTTTCATACGGAAGTATATAAGTATTTGGCTGATGATGAAAGAAAAAGAGTATTGATAGCAGCTCCCCGTGGTACTGCTAAATCAACCGTAACTACCCTTATTTATCCTTTGTGGAAAGCAGCTTTTAAAACTACAAATGAAGATTTGTTTATAGTTATTATATCGGAGTCACAAGCACAGTCTATCAATTTCTTATCTAGAATTAAATATCATTTGACGTTTAGTGATGAGTTTAAGGCTATATTTGGCGATATGGGTCCTGCAACATCTTCTAGGTGGACGCATACAGATATTATACTTGCTAATGGTACTAGAATGGTTGCTGTTGGCACAGGACAAAGAGTTAGGGGTTTCTTACAAGGAGATACTAGACCTAATCTTATTGTAGTAGATGATTTTGAATCAGAATTAAATGCTTATACGCCAGAAGCAAGAGCTAAGAATAGGAAGTGGTTAACAGAGGCAGTTATACCCTCTTTATCAGATGACGGAAAGATAGCTATGATAGGAACGGTAATATCTGAAGATTGCTTTTTATGTTGGGCTAAAGAGTCTAGTGCTTGGTCTGTATTATGGTTTTCTATATGGGATGATAATGAAAAGAGTATTTGGCCTGAAAGATTTCCTAAAAAAAGAATACTTAATATAAAAGAAGAATTTAAATCAGTAGGCAATATTAATGGATTTTTTCAAGAATATATGAATATAGCTCAATCTCCTGAAGATGCTCCATTTCAACCAAAATGGATTAAAATACATAGTTATGAGTATAAAAAGATACAAGGGCAGAATTGCCTTGTTAAAAATTATGAGGAAGAAAATGAAGTTATCAAGCCTGTGGAAATCTATATGGGAGTGGACCCTGCTTCTTCTCTTAGCGCTAGGGCTGACTATTTTGTCATCACTCTTATTGCTATCGATAATAAAAATAATAAATATATTATGGATATATATAGGAATAGAATATCTCCAGCAGAACAACCTAAATTAATTATAGACTATTATAAAAAATATAGACCTCGTAGAGTAAAGATTGAGACAGTGGGGTATCAAGAAGCCTTAAGAACTGCAGTAAGAGAAATAATGAAAGAAGAGAATTTATATATCCCAGGATTAGAATCAGGTGTCAAACCTAGGAACTCTAAATCTGAAAGATTATTATCCTTAGTTCCCCTCTTCGCGAAAGGGACATTCTATTTCAGAGCTGAAGATACTCATGCTCAAGGAGAATTTTTATCATATCCTAAAGGAAAACATGATGATATTATGGATGCTATATGGACAGCTTTAGATGGTGCAAAGCCTTGTAGAAAAAAAGAATTTCAAAAATTATCGGAGGACGAATGGAGACTTCCAAAGAAAGTGCTTGATTGGATGACTTTATAATTCGTAAATTTAGTCGATGGATTACAGTAAAAAAGATACAGAAGAGAATGTAGTAACGGAAACGTTAGACTTATTTGACAAGTACTCATCAAAAAGAGATACTTGGGCCCAACATGCTAAAGAAGATAAAGAATTTAGATTAGGCAGGCAGTGGACATCTCAGCAGAAAAAGACTTTGGAAGCTAGAGGTCAAGCTGCTATTGTTATTAATAGAATACATCCTGCTGTAGAATCAGCAAAAGCTATGCTAACTTCCAATAGACCTTCTTTTAGATGTGCCCCAAGAGAAGATTCTGATAATAAAGTTGCTCAAGTTATAAGTAATTTATTAAAGTACATGTATGATATATCTGATGGCAGAGCTGTTATTAGACAAGCTGTTGATGATTATTATGTAATGGGATTAGGATATCTCCACGTATATCAAGACCCTATGATGGATATGGGTAAAGGAGAAGTTTGTTTTCATGATGTAGACCCATTAGATGTATATGTAGACCCAAATAGTAGAAGTAGGTATTTTGATGATGCTGAAAATATTATTATTTCAAAATTATTTACTGTGGAGCAAGCTAAATCTTTATATCCTATGTATAAAGAAAAAATAGAGAATGCTACGTCTAAAGGAGCTTATGGCAATGCTAATGATTGGAATGCTCCAGCTACCGAACGCGAAGATGATGGTGAAATACAATTTCCAGAAGATGTTGGTAGGTTAAATGAAAAAGATTATGTAAGAGGTTATGAGAGATATTATAAAATAGATGTAAAAGAATTTAGAATATTTGAAACTTTTAGTAAAAAAGAAGATTTGCTAAATGAAGAAGCTTTTATGAAGTATGTTCAGCAAAAAGCATACTATTTAAATGGGCAATTAATTACAGATATGAATCAAGCTACACAAATGTATGCTCAGCTACAAACTCAATCTGAAGCAAAGTTTGAACAAGAAATAAATATGATGCAGCAAGCGGGATATAAAAAAGAAGATATTGATATTAAAATGAAAGAGGGTCCTGAGCCTATTCGATTAGAAGAAATTACTTATGAAACTTTAATAAGTCAAGGACAAATACAAGTTGTTCAAGTGACATCTCAAAGAATTAATCAATGTGTTATTATTGGAGATTCTAAACTATATTCAAGAATACTGCCTATAGATAAATATCCTATTATACCTGTAATGAACATACATACAAGAACTCCTTATCCAATGTCTGATGTAAGGTTAGTAAAACCTTTGCAAGAATATATAAATAAAACACGTTCTTTGATAATTGCTCACGCTACTACCAGTACAAATACAAAAATACTTGTCCCTGAAGGTAGTGTTGATATGAAAGATTTTGAAGAGAAGTGGGCACAACCAGGAGTAGCAATACCTTATGACCCTACAGATGGTGCTCCTATGGCAGTGCAACCTACTCCTCTACCTAATGAATTATACCAAAATGAAACATCTGCTAAAAATGATATAGACCACGCTTTAGGTTTATACGAGATGATGATGGGTAATTCACAAGCTGCTCCACAAACTTATAAAGCAACTATTAGTATAGATGAATTTGGCCAAAGGAAAATGAAGTCAAAGTTAGCTGACATTGAAGCTGCATTAACAAGAGTTGGTCAAATATCTATATCTTTAATGCAGCAATTATATACCTCTGAAAAAGTTTTTAGAGTTATTCAACCAAACAATTCAATGACTAAATATATGATTAATAAGAAAATGGTTGATGATAAAACTGGAGAAATTAAAATATTTAATGATATTACTGTTGGAAGATACGATGTTTTAGTAGTCGCAGGTTCAACACTTCCGTCTAATAGATATGCGGAACTTGAATTCTATATGGATGCTTATACTAAAGGTTTAATAGATAGACAAGAAGTATTAAAGAAAACAGAAATATTTGATATGGAAGGCGTAATGCAAAGGACTGATGAAGTTGGAAAACTACAACAATCATTGCAATCCGCTCAAGAAGAAATCAAAAAACTTCAAGGTGATATGCAATCTCGTGATAGAGAAGCTGTTAACCTTAGAAAACGGATTGAAGTTGAGAAGTTTAAAGCAGACCTTGACCAAGTTAGCACTAAAGCTAAGGCGGCAGGAACTGTTTATGAAAAACGACTTGACGACAGTCTCTCTACCGTAAAACAACAGATAAAAGATGTTGTGAAAGAAACCAGCTCACCCCCTTCTGGTAGAAAAAGGGCAGCTAAAAGGAGTAAAAAATAATGTCACAAGATAATATACAAACAGATACCCCTACACAAGAGAATGCATCACAAGAAGTTGTTTCTTTAGAAGAAGCAGTATTTGGAGATGGTTTTAATGAGGGCTCTGATGTAATAGATAAGGCGTTACCAACAAGTGAAGGAACACAACAAGTAGAGCAGGCAGCTCCTGAACAAGGACAACCTGTGGAAGTTACTAATAATGATGAGAAAAGATTTCAGTATTGGCAGTCTCAAGCTGATAAAGCTAAAAATGAGAATATCCAATTAAGACAAACACTGGCAAGTCAATCTCAACAAAATTATGAAACTAAACAACAGCCTCAAACTCAACAAGCTGAACAGCCTGTTGCGAAAGAAGCTCAAGTTGAACAATTTCCAGCTCCACCTGAAAAACCTTCAAAACCTGCTGGGTTCAGTCGTGAAGAAGCCTATACAGACCCTTCTAGTTCAAGCGCTCAATATATTGATACTGTAGAACAATGGCGCGATGATATGACTGAATATAGTCAAATTAAATCTCAATATGATACTGCTATACAACAAGAAAGACTTGACTCAATGGAAAGAGAGAGAGTTCAAAATGTCCAAAGAGCTCAAGCCTATGAAACTAAGAAGAATCAAGCAAGAGAGATAATGGATTATGTTCAAGGAAATCATGGAATGAACCAGACTGAAGCTATAGACTTTATGAAAACTATGTCTGACCCTAGCTCTATTAGTACCGATAATTTAGTTCAACTATACAGAATGCAAAAAGGAGGAGCAAATCAACCGACTAATACTCAACCAGTTGCTCCAAGTGAATCTTTTCAGCAAGTTCAAAGAGCTCAGCAAGTACCATCTCCTATGGGAGTTATGCCTTCTGGCCAGAACAGTACTGGTGCAAGAAGTATGGAAGATAAAATTATGGATACAATGGTAGGGGATTTTAATAATAAAAATCCTTGGAAGTAACTTATAATTAATAGCTTTACCCAAAGGTCTATGAAGGCAGCTGAGGGATAAGCAAAATAAAGGATGGAATCTAATGGGAACATTTTATTCAGGTCAAGCTGGTAACGATGTCGCCTCTAGTGTTGATATTAATGATACTAGACGTAAGTTTAACTTTGGCGAAAGAGTTGCAGAGCTTGCACCAATACAAAGTCCATTCTTCGTATATTTATCGAAGGTGGCAAAAAAAGCTACAAATGACCCTGTTTTTAAGTTTTTAGAACAGAGACATCAGTGGCAAAGACGTAATTTTGAAGTTGATAGTACTGGAGCTGACGTACTAGCAGATGCAAGTGAAATCACAGCTAATGGTAGTAATACTTTGGCTGCAGGTGAAGACTTGCTTTTAACTGCTATGTATGACGAGTATGGTAAAATAAGTACTGGTTCAAATTGTAATTTTATCGTACCTGGTTCAGTTATAGCGCTAAAAGCTGATAATGGTAATGTTTATAGGTTTAAAATACATGAAGGCACAACTCAGTTAGCAAGTGGCACTGGTACTTATTCTGCTACATCTCCTGCTCAAGCAGAGATATATCATGAAACAGATACTGGTATTACTACTATATCTGCTGAAGCTTGTATATTGCTTGATACTGTGCCTGTAGACACAGCTTTAGCAGCTGGTTCTAAAGGTCAAGTACTTGGTAGTGCATGGGCTGAAGGAACTGATAGTCCTGTTGGTTGGGAAGACAAATTATATGACAGAGAAGGATACTGTCAAATCTTCAAAACTGGTATGAATATCTTTTCTGGAACAGCTTTAGCTACTGAATATAGAGGTATCGCTAATGAGTTTCAAAGAATCTGGCAAGATAAGTTAATGGAACATAAAATGGATATTGAGCATGGAATGTTATTTGGTACTGGTTCTACATTGAACGACCAATCTACATCTGCTCCAATGAGAACAACATGGGGTATTTTACCTTATACTGAATCTTATGGAAAAATCTATAATATGTCTTATAGCTCATCTGGTTATGATGCGTTTTTAGATGCAATGGAAGATTTCTTTGCTCCTGAATCTGGTAATAGTGGTAATAAACTTGTCTTGTCTTCAAGGAAAGTAATTACATACTTAAACAAATTAGGTAGTGGAAGTTTCTTAAATAATTCTGTAGGCTCATCTCAATATCGATTAGACGTAAATTCTGTACCTGGTGCTTTCGGGCATACAGTAACAGTTGTAAATACTATATTTGGTAATTTACACTTTGTTGCTGAACCTCTATTAAGAGGACCATGGGAAGATTATTGTATTGCAGTTGATATGAAGAATGTAGCATATAGACCACTTATGGGTAATGGTATTAGTCGAGATACCTTCATTGAAACTAACGTACAAGACAACGGCGTTGATGGTAGACAAGACCAAATCATCACTGAAGCTGGCTTGGAAATTAGTGTTCCTGAGACTCATGCAATTCTTAAGTTTTCTTAAGGGGAGGATAGTTAAATGGCTTTAACACAAAACGTATGGGTTAAATCTACATCTAATAGTTACAACAAATGGGAGTGTACTGTTGTTCAGACTAATTCAGAAAATGATGCTTATACATTAAAAACCCCTAAAGAGCTTGATGGTTCAAAACAATGGTCAATGACAATGTCTGCATCAGCTACTGCTGATGGAGCTGCGTTGCCATTGGACATGTGGGCTGGATATAATGATGATTTTGCTTTATCTGGTAATGATACAGCAGTTACAGCAGGTTCTAATGGATTTAATGTCAAACAAATAATTGACGATTGCGTTCTCGCAGTTACTACGTTAAAATATAGTTGGATATTTGACCCTGAACTACCTGTTGCAGATGTTGTTACAGTTGCAGCTATTGCAAATGGTCTAAAGGTAAGAACACCTATAGCTCCTTATTATGCTTTTAATCTAGATGGTGGTGGCACCCTTAATAATGCTATTACTGTTACCTGGACTATTTTCCAAGAAGTACATGGAGAAAATGTAGGCTTAAGTGGAACTGATATTGGTGGAACTGGAACTGCACCTTATGGTATAGGACCTGACCCATCGTAGTGGTGAGTTTATTAATCGTAGAAGGGGCTTCGGCCCCTTCTATATAATTTGGAGATAAAATGAGTGATTTAACGATAACAACAGCTGGAGTATCAGAATCTAAAGTTTCTGGAGGGGAGTTTCTTTCAGCTGATAAAAAGCTGAATCAAATGAAGATTGATTTAATTGATGTTGCAATTTCACCTGATGTATCTAATGGAGGAGCTGGTACTGTAGGAGATTTACTTTTTTTAGTAACAGAAATACCTAATGCTGTTGCAGTAAAAGGCGGTTCAGCTATATTACAATCAGTTGTAGCCGTATCAAGTGGTACTGTAGTAACAGGAGCTTTCGATATAGTTCTTACTTCAGATTCAACAGCTTTAGTTGATGAAAGCGGTGCTGCTGAAACAGGAGATGCAGTAACAACTTCTCCAGATATTGATTCACCAGCTACTGTTATAGATGGTACTCTTGGAGTTGTTAGTTTCCCATTACTTACCACTGTAAGT
>VTLG01003373.1_pt1 | contig 10026 bp, 9 predicted proteins | sample 4694571 | NCBI WGS metagenome assembly VTLG01 (sample SAMN12604809, study PRJNA352737) | marine metagenome | biome: ENVO:00000447; feature: ENVO:00000209|ENVO:00000569|ENVO:01000036; material: ENVO:00002151; isolation source: viral sequences binned using virsorter ...
AAATTAGAGCAAAAAGTAATAACGAGTAAAATCTTACTCATTATTCTAATATTAAAGAAGTGATTTTCTTCTCTCCCATATAAATCTCTACGTTTGCCTTAGATTTTATACATTTGTAGACCACTCTATCAGTAGAGGATTTATCCTTCATCGCATAACGCTTAGCCTTCAAACATTGACTTAACGAATCTTGAATACGATGTTCAATAATCTTGTGGTCTGAGATTAGTAATAATGCAAATACCATTTCTACCATTTAATGTGCTCCGTTCTTTCTGATTAATTTTTCTACATCTGTTTGTAGTTTTGAAACTTGTTCTTTTAAGAAATCAATATTAACTTTATTGTTTCTCATATTTTTTAATTCTTCTTCCATAGACTCAATTAAACCGCTCATATGTTCCACGAGCATAAAAAGCTCCGCTTCCCCACTTGACTGACCTAATTCTCCACGAGGATATTTAATTCTAAATTCTGTATTTTGATTTAAGTCTTTTTCCATTAACTCTAAAGTTGTACTATGTTTGTTTAGAGTCTCTTGTATACCAAAAAATGCGTACACCCCAACAGCTACGGCTGAGATTATTCCTATTAAATTACGCATAGGCATACTTATAGCAGTTTTATCTGATACATCTATTCTGTCTTTTTTCATACTATGATATAATCAACCCTTTCAAAGTAATAACTAATTGAGTAAATATAAGTATACCAACTGTCCATAAAACTCTATTAATTCCATTTACTTTCTTTTCTAAATGAACTAAATGATTGTCTTTAATAGTGTCTACAGACTGTTTAATAAGGTTAATATCGCCTCGTACTCTTTCAACTTCTAAATTTAATTCATTAATATCTTTCATTTTTATTTAAACTTCTTTCCTGATAATAAATTAGTAACTGATATTCCATAGTTACCGCCGACTACTATAAAGATTAAGTATAAATATACTTCAGGTATCTCTTTTAGCAAGTCAAAATAATCTCTAGTTTTTGCTAACATCGCAGGGTCTCCCCAAAATGTTCCATACGCTAGAATACCTAAAGGTGCTAAAATAAAAGCACCAAGAACTAAATCAAGAAACAATGAGCCATTTCTTTTAGCTCTTTCATTCCCTGTTCTAATTTCTTCTAAAGCTACTTTATGTTTTTGGTCAGATATAGCTCTTCTACGATTCATATATCCGCCTACAAGTTTTCCACCTATATTTAAAAGTGTCCCTATTGGTAGCATTTTCTGTTGTTACTCCTTATTATTATTATTTAGTAGTTTAGACCGATTGCGTGAAGCTGAGTTTCTTTTGAACCACTTGCTTGATTAGCCCAAACTGCTTTGTATCTTATATCTGTACCTGCTGTGCAAGTTGTTTCTCCAAGTCTAATGTATTTAATTCCTGAAGAATAGACAGGTGTTATAGCATTATAACTTGATGCTTCCGTCCAGTTACTTCCACCATCACAAGTGAAATATATTTTCAGGTCAGTTCCTATAGTTGCTGTTCCTGACGCATCTTTGTAACAGAACGTGCCCCCAACCTTAGATTTACTTGAACCAACTGTATTAGCTGACATTATTCCTGTTCCAGTAGCACTAAAAGTTGAACCTGCTTTTTCTGTCGGTACACTAAAATTTGCTGTTGATTTAGCACCTTTATGAACCATAAAGTCTGTGTAGTAAGCGTCAAAAAACTCTGAACCACTACCTGAATTAGCTATTCTTCCACTAATATCAAATTTTCCACTATTAATAGTTTGGTTATCAGCATTTCCTGAAGTCTGAGTTCTTGAACCTACTAAAGTTCCATTAAAGAAATAGTAGTGAGTTGAACCTGCACCACCACCTCTAACATATCTAAAGTGATTCCAACTTGTATTTCCTGTTTGTAAATCAAATGTTCCTGTAACTGGATATTCTGTTCCTGTACCACTTTGTTCTGCATAACCATTAAAGTCAGCACTAGAACCATAGTCAGTTCCATAAGTGAAAAGTACATTATTTCCAGTTCTAAATCCCCAATATCTATCTCTACCTGATACAGAAATATGTTTTTGCCAAAACTCTACAGTATAAGCACCACTTCCGTCCCAACCTGTATTTGAGTTAGATATGTCATATTGTAAACTTCCATCATTCATATCAATTACATTATAACCTGACCATTTTTGTGTGCCAGTATCTCTCACAGGTGTTCCACCTGTACCTGATAAATCATTTACATTGGGGTCAAGATTATTAACTAAATCTCTAAATGGATTAGTTGCGTCGTGTCCATCAACGTGAAATATTGTGTTACCATCAAAACCACCAGTATATGAAGAAGTATTTATCATTCCACTTGATACATAGACATTAGTTTTTGTAGCAAGATTGCTGTCATTTGTAAAAGTATCTATGAAAGAATTAGGTAAGTTAAATGCTGAGCTTGCTTCATTAGTTGCTTCTCTAATTCCTAAAGCTGTTATATCAGATTTAATTCCTTGTAAATCAATATCACCCCAAGATGGGTTAGCTCCTGAACCGCCTGAAATCAATGCTTGTCCTGATGTACCCGCAGGTAATCTTGCGACACCTGAGCCATCACGATAAAGAATATCACCCTGAGTAGTTAATTGTGTAACATCTCCACCTTTAGCCGCTAATTTTGTCCAATAGGTAGCATTGGAAGTAGCGTTGCCTGTTGAAGCTAGTATACAAATAAATGTTTCGTTACCATCAGTCACTATATCATCTACGACATAAGCTGTGCCACCTGCGTATGCACCTCTGAATACTGGCTTTATTCTACCTAAATTTAATGTTGCCATTATTTATTTTCTCCTTATTTATTTATTATTATAATTAGACTGTTGCGTTCAGATTGCCATTGGCATCTACTGATAACGAAAGTCCTCTTTTCGCAATAAAACTGTGTTCAAATTTGTCAGTTTGTGTTGCGTCTTGATTTGCTACAGACAAATCGTCTGCACCATTTGTATAATGAACGACTAAATCCTCTTTTTGAGAACCTGTACCATTCGTTTTTACAAATCCGTAAATATCTGAAGACCCTGCGTCTCCAAATGTTAATTCTGTTCCACCTGCATTAACTACAACTGCTTTCTCTGCATTTGCACTTAAATTAGATACTATGTCCGCTAAATCTCTACATTTTGTCATAATTATCTCCCTGTCGCAGGAATATTATTTGTTCCCACCATTGTTTGTCCTATAGCCATAAAAATATAAGTATTTCCTGAACCATTTTCTCCTGAACCCGAAACATTCCATCTCCAACCATTACTAAGCATATCTATGTAATAAGTTGTACCTTCTGCGTAGTTTACTTCAGGATAAAGAACATTTCCTCTGTTATTATATTCTTGTCTAGTTGTATCAAGTAAAAACCAATTCTGTCCTGCGGCATCACTTCGTTTTCCTAAAAGGAATCTTGGTTTAAAACCACAATAAACAAATGGTGAATTTGTTGCGTCCCCATTACCAGTATAACTTCCTGTTTTACAATGCCCTGCAACATCACAAAACGCATAACAAATATAAGTTTCACTACTTGTATTTATTGCTGATGAAGTTCCTAATGTAATAAGTGTAGATGTTGGAGCTGTACTATTTAATAATGTAGAATCACTACTTTCACCATCATTAGAATCTAATCTTATAGATTTAGTTGCACCTATTGATTTGTGATAAACTTTCCAATCATCTGTACCACTTGTTTTTTTAAATATCATAAAAGTTGGTGTTGCACCTAATCCGTGTGCTATTGTTGCTCCATTCGTACCATTTCCTGTGTACTTATAAATTCCAAATTTCGATGTAGTGTTAATTGAATAAGCTGATGGAGTTATTGTTCCACCTGATAATCCTGATGTTGTTCCTGCTTTCCAAGACCAAGCCGCATATTCTCCACCACTAGCGTTGGTATAAGCAATATCTCCTGAACCTTCTTTTAAAGTAATAAAACTATCACCAGTACCACCTATATAACCATTTGCGGCGGCGGCTACTGAACCTTCTGCTGAATTGTCTTGTGTAGATAAACCTTTATCTCCTGCAAAAGTTCTAACACTATCAAAAACCATATGTGGATAAGTATTATTTCTTCTTTTAGTCCATACTAAATCAGCTCCATTTACTCCTGTAGTAATGTTTCTGTCACTTGTAGAATTGTTCCCGTCCCAAATACAAGTGTCCATATATGCACTTGATTTATTAATTGTTGTAAAAGCCATATTATTCGTTTAACCCCTTTGTTGATAAAGCTGTGTACCCAGTTGGTACATCATACTCAAATTTTCCTATTCCTGATGCGTTAGTTCCTTCAGAAGAAATCGCACTTGTTCCGAAGTAGCCATTACCGAAGTTACAATCCCAACCACCTGCGTGAGTAGTTACAAAAGGCAACCAAATATTTTCTCCTGACCCTGTTGTTACAACACTTACTGCACCTGTTCCTGTAGAACCACTTGTAGGGTCGCCACTATTTTGCCAAGTACCATTTTTAGCAAAATATAATTTCATATTATCTGCATCAAAAGCTACAGAAATTATATCTCCTGCACTATAAGTAGCACCCCAACTACTTGTTGCAGGTACAGTATTTGTATAAAGTTCTCCACCTTTTCCATATGCAATTCCGTGACCACCATCAGAACCATATCCTGTAGGATAATTATAGTTTCCTGAATTAGCAAAATGCACATCTTTAATTCCTACTAATCCATTAAAGTCTGAACCTGACACACCTTTCATCTCCCAATAATATTTTCCTTGATTTTCAGCTATACCCATTGTGCAACCTTGTTGTCTCCAATTTGCACTTCCACCAACAACTCTAGTATTGCCATTTGAAAAAGTAGAATTATTTGAGCTATAAATTAACGGATTAAAAGTAGCAAAAACATTACTTGGACAATCTTCTGTTTGTGTAAGTGTACCTGCACCTAAAGTGAAATCATTACTATTAGATGATTGGTCTGTAATTGTGTTTCCATCTTTTAAAATTGTAAAACCATTTGTTCCCATTGTAATTGATGGAGAAGTATTAATTTTCCATTCTCCTGTCGTTGCATCTGTTTCACCAAAAGTTGAAGCATCATAAGCATAACCATCTGTAAAATGATAATGTGACATACAACCATTGAAATGATTGCTGTTAGCTGTTGGATTAGTCATACCTATAACGTGTTGAACATTATGATTTATATAACCATCTTGACTTTGAGCAGGTATATTGTCTGTTGAATATCCATTTGTTCGTTCGTGAACCCCATTAATATATAATAATACTCTATCGTCTGCTGTTGCTTGTGCTGTATCTACCTTTAACACTATATGATACCAAGCATTAGTATCTCTAAATTTTCTATTAGTTATAATAACTGTTGCATTATTATAGATAAAAACCAAATTGTCGTTTCCATCAAATCTTAAATTATCATCATAAGAACTATTATCTGATACAGTAATTATTCTTTGATTTGCACCATTTGTGGATTTTTTAACCCAAACAGAAAGTGTCCATTTGTTTCTATCGCCTGAACCCATTGTTCTATGTAAATATGTATTAGCCATTAGTTAAATTGTCCCCCGCCTGTTGCACCGAATGTTGAAGATAAACTAAAAGTTCTATCTGTAGTTTGTGATTCCCCATCAGTAGCACGAATTGTAAAATTATACGTTGTTGGTGTTGTTGAACTACCACCGAAATCGGAAGTAGTGATTGCTCCTGTTGAACTGTTTAAAGAACAATTTGCTTGTGAAGCATTTGTTAAAACTGAAGTTGTTTCAGAATAAGTTATTGCACTATCTGAACTCGCAGATAATGTAGCAACTGTTCCTGAGAAATTTCCTGCCACACTTCCAAGTGAACCTGCACTTGTAGACCAAGTAGGTGCATCTGAAACTGTTAAAATATTTGTACCTGAAAGTGTTGCATTACCATCAGGATTTTCTACTCTAATTTTATATTGTGCATCTACAGTTAAAGTAAAGTTAGCTGTAATTGAAGTTGCACTTGTGTAAGAAACACTGTTTGCTAAATACCATATTCCTGTAGAAGTATTTAAAGCCCAAACCTGCGGTATTGAAGTAAAGTTAGTTCCTGCAATAACTACATTCGTTGCATCATTAGTAATTGTACTTGGTGTGCAACCTGTTGCTGTTGGTTTAGTTTCTCCAACTGTAACTGAGCCACCTAACGCTACTGCTGAACCATTAATTGTAATACTATTGTTTGCTAATTTATCGTTAGCGATTGAACCTGCTAATTTATCATTAGAAATAGAACCTGCTAATTTATCATTAGAAATAGAACCATCTAATTTAGCATTAGTAATACTTGGTATTCTGTCTAAATTAATTGTGCCTGAAGTAATATCAGACGCTTCAATATTTGCCGCACTAAATGTACCATAAGCAACTACGTCTACAACATCTCCTGCCGCTAATGCACTAGCAAAAACTACAGAAGTTCCTGAAGACACAGTAACATCACCTGTGTACGAGCCTGAAGTATTAGATTGTCTAACACCATTTAAAAATACATCTACGAATCCTGCATCATACGCTAAAGTTTCACCTTTTGCGTCTGCACCTGATACTGTAGTAGGTGTACCTGTAATATCATATGTGTATCTTCTAGCTGTCCCATTTACTGTAGAACCTGCCGCCGCCCAACCTGAGCTTTTATAAACTTTTAATTCATTAGCTGTCGTATCAAAATAAAGGTCGCCTACATCTGTTGAACTTGCGGGAGCTGAAGAAGCAACTCTGTATCTTTCACCAAAAGAGTTTACTCCTGATATATTTCCTGCAACAGTATTAACATTAGCTATATCTCCACCTACTGTATTAACATTAGTTATTGCTCCTGCAACAGTATTAATATTTGAACTGTTAGTATTTACTGCATTAATATTAGTTTCATTACCTGCTACTGAAGTAACATTAGAGCTAATACCTGCTACTGTCGTAACATTAGCTGATATACCCGCCACTGTATTTACGTTTGCAATATTATTACCAACATTATCTACGTTAGTTATTGCTCCTGCAACTGTATCAATTTCTGAAGTTGCTTCGTTTAAATCATCTGCAACAGTTTCTACTTCTGAAACTGCTTCTGCTAAATCATTAGCTACAGCTACAACTTTTGTAATATCAGATGCTACAGTATTAACTGAGCCAATATTTGTAGCTACAGTATTTATATTTGTAGAATTTGAATTGTTAGTTGTAATAGCTGATATGTTACTATTAACAGTATTAATTGCTGATATATTGCTATTAACATTGTTAAGAGTAGTCTTATCTGCCGCCGATAACCAAGTGCTCTCTATATAATTCTTTGTGGCAACATCTTGTGCTCCTGTAGGGTCAGCTACATTTTTAAGTCTTTTACTTTGAGCGTCCCATTGAAAATCTGCATTATCTAATTTAATCTTATCTGCCGCATCATCAATGGCTTCTTGACCCATAAAGAAACCTTGCTGACTATCAGTATCTAAATCATTTTCTTTTAATACTGAACCATCAGCATAATCTACTAATCTTGCCGCTTGACTTGTTGTTCTTCTAATTTCAATAGAAGATGTATCAGCAGGTGGACTTGTAAATGTAATATTAGTCCCTGCTCCGTCCCAAGTGAAAGCTGTTGTAGCGACACCATCAATGGTTACTGCTACGTCTCCTTGAGCCCTATAACTAAATGGGACTGCATAGGAAGATGTACTACCATTACCTGTATATCGTACAAAACTATTTGCCATATTTTATTAAATTCCTTGTATTTATTCGTTTATCTCTTCTAAAAGGGGTACTTTATTATTTAAAGTAAGATTTCTTCTTTTTTCCTATTTTATTCTCATCAAATTTGAATATTGTGAAAGCTCCTCTTTCTTTTACTGTTCTTTCAATAATAGGGTATTCTTTATACATTTGAGCATATGCTAATTTTTCTGCGGCGTGAACATATTTTAATAAGATAACTTGTCTCCAATCTTTACCTGCTACCATACCATCAGGAACATCATATAATGGACTGTTTTTATCCATAATAAGTTTTTCCATTAAATCTTTAAGATAGTATTTTTTACCATCATAAGTAATTTTTACTTGTCCTGTTAATTCTCTCCATCTATCATACGCAGTTTGACCTGTTGTTTCGTTTCTGATAGTTCTTAAATCTATCCTAGATTTTCTATCTACAGCAGGTGGTGGTCTATAATTAAAATCTCTAGTTTCAAAAAATCTTGCCACTTCTTGATGTTTAAAATTAGTCATAGCAAAAGGTGAAGACCATAATCCTACATTACCACCTATTCCAAATAACCAACCATTTTTTCTATCAATCTTTTCACCAAATATATTACGTTTAGGCATAATACTATCTTTACCTATAAATGGATTTAATTGTTTTAATCTATCACTTAAAGTAAACATTTCTTTTTGATACTCAGCATCTACTCTATTAATATATCTTAATCCACCTGATAATGGAAACCATTTATAAATTCCTCTAGCTAAGATAGAAGTTCCAATTCTATCAGGAGCTCTTGATTTCATCATATCATCACTTAATAAAAATGATGCAGTTTCAATAATGTTTCTTGCATAAAATTTAGAAGATATGTTTCTTGTAAGTGATGCAATTACACCCATTGATAATTCTGTTAAAGTGTTTTCGGCTTCTGAAGGTAAATCTTCGTTGTATCTAAGAAAATCTCCTACTGTGTCCATTAAATCTGCCATCATAAAGAAAGGCATCATTATAGGGTCAAGTCTATTTAAACTAATATATCTTCCATCAGCAGTTCTATAAGAATAAGGTTGCCAACCTGTAGCTTCTTCTCTAGCTTTATTTTCTTTCCAATCTTTTGAACCACCGCCTGTAATCTTTCCTGCTTTTACAGCAAAGAAAGCTGAAGTCCACAAAGCCATACCTGCTACCATTCTAGCATTTGCTTCAGCCGCCGCTTCAGGATTAATATAACTTCCATCAGCATTTTTTGCTAAAGCGTGTCTAACGTGAACTAAACTTTTTCTTAGTAATGGTATTTGTTCAAAGTTCCATTTTAATAAGTTTGCAGGAGTATTAATAAAGTGAAGACCTAAAGCTCTTGTCCATTTATGTTTAGCAGTAAGCTCAAGTACACCACCTGTAAAACCACCTTCTTCTTTTCCTGTCTTAGGATTTATAGAATACGCTGATTGAGTATATGAACCTTCTCTAGCATATTGCAAAGGGTCATTTACAGATAATCTATTAATATCATCAATAGGAGCTTTATTGCTCATAGCTATTGTTGAAATAGCTTCACCTGTTTCTTTTTGATAAAATGATTCTATTTCTTTAAATCTTTTTTTGTATGCGGCTTTAGCATCAGCATCTTTAAAATACGCTGAAAATATGTTAGCATCATTTTCTTTTCTTATTTGTGAATGAATTTGAGAAGTACGTCTAGCTTTAAACATCATTGTTTTAAGAAATTCATCACCTGCTGATAATGTTCTTAATGGGACTGTTGTTACCCAACCTACAGGTTTAATAATACCTTTTTGTACCATTTCTCCTGCTTTTCCAAAAGGTGAAGTTATTAACTCACCTGTTGCTTCTATCCAACTTTGTAACTGTCCTTGACGCATAGAATTATCATATTTCATTTGTCTACTATCAAGTATACTTCTACCTGCTACAAAACTTTTACCAAAAGCTCTTAAAGCGTGATATAAATAAACATATTGATGTATATAAGTATCAAATGCTTCTACAGCTAATTGACGTGCTCTTTGATTTTTAACAGGATTCAACATCGCCGCTCTTATAAGCATTACAACAGGCTTATATTGAGTCTGCATTAAACTTGAAACAATGTTAAGTATGTGTGTATCAGGAGAAGACAGTAAGTTATTATTTACAAACTCAGCCGCTAATTCCCATTTACCTACTTTATGTGCATTTTGTAATGCAACAATTACTTGTTCATCAGTATCTAACTTCGCAACAGCTTCCCAAAACTTTTCAGGAT